>JAABUK010000136.1_pt1 | contig 171006 bp, 145 predicted proteins | sample 5559141 | NCBI WGS metagenome assembly JAABUK01 (sample SAMN10711869, study PRJNA513367) | rock metagenome | isolation source: Antarctica rocks | place: Antarctica: Victoria Land, Pudding Butte nord | collected 2016-01-03
GTTTTGTACATCTTCGGACCGCATCAGCCGCTACCTCAAGATATCGAGGAAACCTGCTCCAATTATAGCGAAAAAAGCCCGCCAGATCGACACCAGCGGCATTGCTTTTTCCGCAACCTGCTAGATCACCCGAGACGGCCGAAGCGACGAGAAATCCAAGTACTAGCAACGTTTCGTACTCGATGTACTTGAAAGATTCTCTCAACGCAGCCAACTTATGCGACGCATGGAGAATCGAGACGATATTTGATAAGACAAATGCTAACATAATAATGATGATGCTATTTACGCAAAGCTTTATTTTACTCGATCGCTTCCAAATCATAAGACCGAGAGTTCCCCCCACAATCGCCAACTTTTCGAAGGTGAGAGTCGTTGGTCCAACATTTAACGTTGGTCCAGACGGGATAAGAATAATGATACTTGCGATCGCCAACGTAGGAATCGCTCGTGCTGTAGCGGCGAAGCCTATGACAATCAATAGTATCATTATTGAAGTAAGGATAATTGAGAACACTAGGTCCCTTTCCACTCACAGCCTTAGCTCAGTACGTACGAGAGGATGCCGATCGAGGTTCGACTCGTAAAGCCTCTCTGAGGGTCCCTCTTAAAGTTATTTGGTCGCCATCACGGAGAAACAGGCGCGTCGATGAGGGGCCCGATGAAGCGCGGCTCGACGCTGCCCATCCGCAGCAACGCCGCGTTGAACGCGCTCGTCGAGAGCTCGGGATGTTGCGCGCGCACGGCGCGGATCGCGGTGAGCCCGACGAAATACGACGTGAGCTGATCGTGGGAGAGCTGGAGCCGATGCCACTTCGTCTCCGCTTCCGCGTGCTCTTGAAACGCGTGGCGTTCGAGCAACGCGAAGCACTGCGCGCGCGTCAGCGCACCCGTGTGATACGCCGCGTCGACAATCGCGTTCGCCTCCTCGCGCAGCCGCCACTTGAGCTGGAAGAACCTCAGCCGCGGGTCGCCCCCGCCGTAGCCCGCGTCGAGCATCATGCCCTCGGTCCACACCGCCCAGCCCTCGGCGAACGAGCCGTTCGAAAAGGTGCGACGCACGAGCGACGGGTTCTCGTCGTTGTAGCGGAACTGCACGTAGTGCCCGGGGACCGCCTCATGCATCGAGAGGAGCACGAGCTCGTAGTCGTTGTAGTCGCGCAGGTACGACGCGACGCGCGCGGCGTTCCATGCCGCGGGTATTTCATCGATGTAATAGTACGATGTGGCGAGCGGTGTAAACGGACCGGCCGGATTCATGCTCGCGCCGCTGAAACCCGCCATGAACGCGGGCGTCGGCACGACGCGCAGCGAGTTCGGGCGCGGCAGAACAACGACGGGATCGCGTTCGAGGAACGTCTCGCTACGCGCGACGTCGTGACGCGCGGCCGCGAAGATGCCAGTGCGTTGTGGATGATCGCTCGCGAGCCGGTCGAGCACGCGGCGCACCACGACGTCCGTCGCGCTCGGGCCGCGCTCCGCGGCGACGCCGTGCGGAAAGAACACGCGGTCGTAGGGCAGCGCGAGCCGCAACATCTCCGCGCGATCGCTCGCGAAATGCGCGCGCGCCGCCGCGACGAGCTGCGCGCGCGTCGCGAGCGTGCCGTCGGCGAGCAGCAGCTCGCGATCGTAGACGTGCCGCCCCACGCGCGACTCGCCATCCGAGCGCGGCAGGAGCGTCGTCCGCAGGTACGTCGTGAACGAGCGGATCGCGCCGAGCGCGCCCGGTAGGGCGACGGCGATCGCGTGCCGTGTGGCGGGTCGCGCGTGCGCGCTCTCAGCCGTGAGCGCGGCGTAGAGCGCGACGTTGCCGCCATTCTCGTCGATCGCCTGGAGCGTCGCGACGCGCGGCGGCCGCGTCAGATTCGCCTCGGCGGCGGCGACGACGCGCGGCACGAGCCGCAGCCGCGCGGCGACCGAACGCAGGCGAACGTCGGGATCGCCGTCGTGACGTCCGAGCAGCGAGTACACCGCTTGGCCGATCGTGCCCGTGTAGGTCGTCGGGTCGCGGTGCAGCGGCGCGACCGTCGCGTCCTCGAAGAGCTCGAGATCAATCGCGTCGAGCAGCGCCGTCGTGTCGGCGCGCGCGCCGAGCGGCACGGCCGGGCCGAGCGCGCTCGCGAGCCGCGCGCGCCACGCCCGCAGCGACGCCTCGCGTCGCACCTGCCCGGCAGCCGAGAGGTCGGCGAGCCGGTCGTCGTAGCGATGCACGCCGAGCTGATCCGCGAAGAGCGGATCGGCCCGCATCGCCGCGGCGACGTACGCGTCGTCGAGCGCGACGATCGAGGCCGGCAGCGCCGGTGCAGTCCCCGCCGCGAACGCCGGCGGCGGGCCAAGGGTGCCGCTCGCGAGCATGCTCGCGAGCGCGACGGCGCGACATGTCCGTAACCACGGCCGAACTGACGATGTACCGGTCATGCCCGCTCGTTCGTACCGGCTGCGAGCATGTCCGGCCGCTCCGATCGGCCGCTCGTAGACGGCCGGCGCTCGCCGCGTTCGGCCGGTCACGCGAGCCTCAGACGCGGAGCTTGTAGCCGCTCGCGACCATCCGCAGCGCAATGACGAGCGAGATCGCGGTCATCGCGACGACGATCCCGAGCGAGAGCGCGAGCGGCACGTCGCCGTTGCCGGTGAACGACGAGCGCAGCGCATCGATCATGTAGACCATCGGGTTCACCAACGAGATCTCGCGCACGACCGGCGGCAGGAAGTTCGCCGACGTGAAGACGCCGCCGACAAAGACGAGCGGCGTGATGACGAACGTGGTGAACGCCGCGATATGATCGAACTTCTCGGCGAGCAAACCGAAGATCAGTCCGAGTGCGCCGAAGAGCGCCGCGACGAGCACGACGACCCCGAAGAAGAGCGGCCAATTCTGCGGCAGCGCGTGCGTCATCACGAAGCCGACCGCGAGGATCAGCACCGCGATGGCGACCGCGCGCAGAATCGCCGCGACCACGAAGCCCGTCACCATCTCGACGGCCGATAACGGCGCGACGAGGAGCTCTTGGATCGAGGCCATGAAGCGGCCCTGAAAGATCGAGCTCGATGACTCGCCGTACGTCTGATCGATCACCTGCAGCATGATGAGCCCGGGAATCAGGTAGGCCGCGTACGAGACGCCCTGCACCTGCTGCACGCGGCTTCCGAGCCCGAGCCCGAACACGAGCACATAGAGGACCGTCGTGATGATCGGCGGCCACACGACTTGGTTCAGGACCTTATAGGTTCGGACCAGCTCGCGTTTCACGAGCGTCATGAGGCCGACGGGATTGCGAAAACTGTAGGCGTCCATCAGCGGCGCGTCATCTCCAAAAACACGTCTTGCAGCGACGAGCGATCGAAGGCGACGTTCTCGATCGTGACGCCGGCGGCGACGAGCTCGCCGAGCGCGGGCGCGATATCCGGCGGTGTGAGGCCCGCGATCGAGACGATCCGCGTGAACGGATCGTATGTCGCGTTGGCGTGCACGCCGAGGACCGCGCGCACGGCCGCGGCGTCGTCCGCGATCGTGACGCGCAACGTCGCGAAGCCCTTCCGCGCGAGCAGCTTTGCCGTCGGCTCCTGCGCAACGATCGTGCCCGCCTCGATGATCGCAATCGTCCGGCAGAGCGCCTCTGCCTCTTCGAGATAGTGGGTCGTCAGGATGATCGTCGTCCCGGCTGCGTTGAGCTCGCGCAAGAGCTGCCAGAGCTCGATCCGGAGCTCGACGTCCACGCCCGCGGTCGGCTCGTCGAGAATGAGCAGCTCGGGCTCGTGGATCAACGCGCGTGCGAGGGAGAGTCGGCGCTTCATGCCGCCGGAGAGTCGCATGAACGTCTCGCCGGACTTCGACCCGAGCTCGAAACGCTCGAGCAACGCGTCCGCGCGATCGCGCACGGCCTTGCCGCGCAGCCCGTAGTAGCCCGCCTGGTAGATCAGCACGTCTCGGATCGAGAGGTAGCGGTCGAAGTTGTATTCCTGCGGCGCGAGCCCGACGAGCCCGCGCGCAGCGCGCCACGCCGATTGATTGTCGTGGCCGAAGATTCGGATCGTCCCGGACGTCGGTTGCGCGAGGCCGACGACCGCATTGATCGTCGTCGTCTTCCCGGCGCCGTTGGGGCCGAGGAATGCGAAGAAGTCGCCGCGCTCGACCCGCAGCGAGACGCCGTCGACGGCGGTGAAGGTCGTGTACCGCTTGACGAGGTCGACGATCTCGAGGGCGGGCGGGTCGGAGACGGGCACCCTGGCAAGACCCGCGCCGCATCGCGAATCGTTGCGCCGCCCGTGCGAGCCGCGCGCTCAGCGCAGCGTGTCGAGATCCTTGTAGGCGCGACGGCGCAGCACCGTCACGCGCTTCTTGAGATTCGGCACGCCGCGCCGCTCGAGATCGCGCGCGACCGACTCGACGTCGAAGGGCACGCGGCGCATCCGTACGCTCCAGCCACCCGAGCGCGCGGTGAGGATCGCGTAGTTGCCCATCGCGTCGCCGTCCTTGGGCAGGCCCGCCGACGAGACGTCGACGATCAGGAAATCGCGCCAGTGCCGCACGTAGGGATAGTGCAGGTGACCGAAAGCGAGCGTCCGCTCGGCCACGCTCGCCGTCCAGCGCTCGAGGAGCTCGTCGGAGGCGTCGGGCCGCAGGTGCTCGTCGTCGGTGAGCGGATTCGCGTGCATCACGAGCAGCCCGCCCGCGTCGCCGCCGTCGAAGGTTCGCGAGAACGGCAGCTCGAGGAGCCACCGGAGCCACGTCTCGCCGAGCTTCTCCCGATACCACGTGGTCTCGTCGTCGGCGTCGCCGTCGGGAAACGCCTCGCGATCGGCGAGGTAGCGGTCCGTGTTACCCCGCACGCAGATCGCGCCGATCTCGGCGAGCCGTTCGAGCACCTCGCGCGGCCGCGGCCCATCGGCGCAGAGGTCGCCCGCGACGACGATCGCGTCGGCGCCGCCGTGGACGCGCAGGTCCGCGAGGCAGGCGTCGAGCGCAACGAGGTTCCCGTGCACGTCCGCGAGGAGCGCGAGCCGCACCGCTACTGCACTATGGCGTGCGGATCGGCAGGGCGAGCAGCGACGGCGTGATGCCGAGTTTCCCGAACTCCCAGAGGTCGATCACCTCGACCGCCACCTTCGCCTTGCGTAGCAGCGGCAGGGTCTTGCGGAACCGCAGGTTCGCAAGCACCCGGCGCGGCCCGACCGAGAGCACGCCCGCGCCGAGGTCCTCGCCGCGCGGCACTTCCAGGAGCCGGCAGCCGGCAAAGGCGGCGGCGTCGAGCACCCCCGAGGCCACGAGCACCGTCTCGTCGTCGATCGCCGCCGCCACCGACCGAAGCCGCAGCACGTCCGCATTGTACGCCACCTCGACGACCGCGAAGCCGCGTTCGCGCGCGACCGCCGCGAAGCTCGTGCGGCCGAGCGCGTTGCCGTGCAGGACGGCCGGAATGCCGAGCTCCGAGCGGCGCACGCGCGGGACGCCGACGTAATAGGTCCCGCCGACGCGCAAAACGTCGCCGCCGTCGAGGAGTCCGGGCGCTGCGATGCGGCCGACGATCGGCTCGTTCGCGCGACCGAGCGCCGCCTCGACCGCGGCGAGCTCCGGACGCCGGCTCAGATCGCTCGGGCGCATCAGGAACGTGCCGTCGGGAAACGCCGCCGCGAGGTCGCCGCAGGCCGAGCCAAACGGCGCGTCGCTCGCGGGCAGTTCGGTCGCGGTGACCCCGAGCGCGCGCAGCCGCGCCGTGAAGACCGCGAAGAGCTCGGCCGCGCGATCGGCGATCGCGTGGGACTCGCCGTGCGTCGGCACCGCGCGCGCAATCGCCTCCGACGGCGGGACGACGAGCGCGGCCCGCATCACAGGCACGGCCGCGGGGACGGTCTCGGACGTTCGGGTGGTCACCGCGGCCTCGTTCGCGGTCGCGCGCGCAGCGTCCTCAAACGCCCGGCTCGATCGCCTCGAACGGTGCCGCGTTCGAGCGGGACCCGAAGAAGTCTCCGAAGTCGGTGGCGAGCGCGTCGCCGAGCGAGAGCGCGGGGAGCCCGAGCAGCTCGTCTTCCGTCTTAAGCACGCTCTCGGTCGAGAGATGCGCGCGGCCGATGTAGCCGTGTCGCACCCACGGCGAGACGACGACGACGTAGGAGTGGCGCGGGTCGACGCGATCGGGACCGGCCGCCGACGTCGGCACGACGAAGAGCGCGGTCGACGTCCAGGCCGTCGCGTGCGAGAGCAACGCGACGAGCCGGCCGAGCGCGCGATCCGTCACGGCGGTCGCGGCGTCCGTCTGCACGGTCCCGGGCGGGCCGGCTCCCGAGAACCAGACGTCGACGTAGTCGGGCAGCCGGTCCGACCGCAGCAGCGGCCCGAGGTCCCGCTCGAGTTCTGCTTCGCGCTGCAGGTCGTCGGCCGAGCCGAGCACGGGATACCCGAGGTCGACGTGGCCCTCGAGCGCGGCGAGTGCGGGGACGTCGAGCGTGTACGACCCGCCCGCGGCACCGGGCGTCGTGGCCGGCACGTAGCCGGCGAGCCAGAGCAGATCGCCCGCATCGCGATACGTCCGGCCCGCCGCCGCGAGCGAATCGAAGAGGTAGCCCGCGCGCGGATAGTCGACCGGATCCTCGCCGTAGCCGGGCAGGGCGCCCGGCGTCCCCGCGATCGCGAGGGCGTGCCGCGTGTAGGCGGTCACGATCCCGGCGCTCGCGAGCGCGAGACCGCCCGGAGCCGTGGTGGCGCCCGCGTAGTAGTTCCCGGCGACGGCGTAGGCGCGCGCGAGCGCGCGCAGGTTGGGGTCGGCGGTGGCTCCGGCGCCGAAGGCGGCATCGTACGTCGCGCTCGGCACGTGGACCGTCACGACGTGCGCGATGACGTCGCTGCGGGCATCGCCCGAGGTCTGCGGCACGATCCGGTTCGGCGGGATCCGGCGCACCGTGCGCAGCGTCGCCAGCGCAATCGGCGTCGTGCGGCGCAGATCGAGCGACTGCAGGTCGATCCGTTCGAGCGACCCCCGCTCCGCCGCGCCCGGGCTCGCCGCGGCTGCAAGGTCGGTGGCGGGGACGAGGCCGGCGGCGTTGGCGACGAAGAGGGTCTTGCCGTCGCGCGAGAGCACGAGCGCGCTCGGCTCGACGCCCGTCGGGATGAGCCCGATGCGATGCGGCTTGTTCGGGACGGTCGTGTCGAGGACGGCGATCGCATCGATGCCGGCGAGGGCAACGTAGAGCCGCCGGCCGTCGGGTCCGAGCGCGAGGGCGTCGGGTTGCGTGCCGTAGGGTCCCCGGTCGTAGAGCCGCAGCTCGCTGCCGCCGGTAACAACGGGCGCGCCCGAAAGATCGATCGTCGCGATGCGATCGACGCCGGCGAGCGCGACGAAGGCGTAGGGGCGGCCCGTCATCGCGACGATCGCCGCCGGATGCACGCCGCCGACCGTGCCGACGCCGCCGAGCCCGCGATCGAGCGGTACCGCCACATCCTCGATGCCGCCGAGGGCGCCGCCCGAGACGATCGGCACGCGCACGACGGACGACGCGCGCGCCACGTCGGGCGGGACGACGCCAAAGCGCGGCGTGGGCATCGGCGCGGCGCCGCGATACGCCGCGACGCCTTCGTTCGCGACGAGGAGGCCGCCCGGTGTCACCGCGAGCGCGAAGGGCTCGAAGCCGACGGAGACGCCCGGCCGGTCGACGGTCCGGGTCGCAACGTCGATCTGCGAGACGTCGCCTCCGAGCGCGTCCGTCACGTAGGCGCGACTGCCGTCCGCCGAGACGGCGATCGCATCGGGGAACGCGCGGCCCGGAAGGACGGCGGCTGTCGGCGGCGCCGGGATCGCAATCCTCGGCACGGCGTCCGGGACGAGCCGGCCCGCCGCGTCGAGATCGAGGGCGATGACCGCGTCGGCCGGCCCCGCCGTCGCGAGCACGAGCGTCGAGGCCGGGTCGCGCGGATCGCGCACCGCCGCGATGCCCCCGAAGAATGGCGCGGCGGGATCGGCATACGTCGTGAGGACGCGCATCGTGCGCGCATCGACGACCGCGAGCGTCGCCGCGCCTGCGCTCCCCGCGCTCGAGACGAGCGCGAAGCGGCCGCCCGGCGCGAGCGCGACGCCGAGCGCGCCCGAGCCCACCACCGCGCTCCTCCCGGCGGCGCGCAGCAGGCGCCCAGAGGGCAGGATGCGGGGGGCGCCGGCGGCGAGGGGTGGTCCCATCGGGCGGCTGCCGGCGGGGGCGCTGAAAACGATGGCACCGGTCGGCGCGGGCGCCGCCGCGCACGCCATCGGTGAACCGATGACGAGCGAAGCGAAGCCGGCGGCCGCGGCGAAAGCGGTCGGGCGAATCATCGAGGCTCCGGGAGGGGTTCTGGGCGCGAGGCTACACGCAGTCGAGGCGGTAGCCGATCCCGCGAACCGAGGCGATGGCAAGGGCGGCGTTGACCTCGGAAATCTTCTTCCGAAGCGCCGCGACATGGACGTCGACGACGCGCGTGGGAACGCCCGAGACGTCGTTCCACACCCGTTCCAGGATCTGTGCCCGGGTCAACAGCCGGCCGTCGGCTTCACCGAGGAACCACAGCAGGCGGAACTCGAGCGCCGTGAGCGCGACGGAACGACCGTTCTTCTCGATCGTGTGCAGATCGCGTACGAGCGCGGCGTCGCCGAGCGTCAGCCGGCCGTCCGCGTCGCGCGAGCGCGTCTTGGCGCGGCGACGCAGGAACGAGCCGATCCGCGCGACGAGCTCGTGGCCCGAGAACGGCTTCGTGATGAAGTCGTCGGCGCCAAGGCCGAGCCCGGCGAGCCGCGTCTCCTCGCTCGAATGGCCACTCACGAAGAGGATGTACGCGTCGGCGTTCTCGGCGATCTCGGTGCACAGATCGAGCCCCGAGACGTCGGGGAGGCCGATGTCGAGCAGGATGACGTCGGGCCGGAATCGTTGCAGCGCGTCGAGCCCGTCGCGCCCGGTCGAAGCGACCTCGATTTCGTAGCTCGCCCGCTCGAGCATCATCCGCTCGAACGCCGCAATGTTCGGATCGTCCTCGACGATGAGGACGCGCCCGCGCGGGTCCCGCTCTTCGGTGTCGGTCTCCGCCATCAGCCCTCCGCCGTACGTGCGCTCCTGGGAGCGAACGGGCTCGGTACCATCATGCCGAACCCTTGCATGGCGGGGGACACGAGCCCTGGGTGTGACGGCGTTCACGCACCGCTGACCGTCATCTCGGCCACGCGAAACGAGGGCGACGCGATCTGCTGGTCGAGCACGAGGTCGCGCGCGACGCGGTCGACGGCGGCGAGCATGTCCAGCAGGTTCCCCGCGATCGTGAAGCGGTCGATCGGGTGGGCAAGCTCGCCGCCCTCGATCGCGTAGCCGCTCGCGCCGCGACTGTATGTCCCCGTCACCGATTCCGTCGCAAATCCGATCGTCTCGGTCACGAGGATGCCGCGGGGCGTGGCGGCGATGAGCTCGGCGAGGGTCCCCGCCCCAGGGCCGAGCAGGAAGTTCGTCGCGCCGACGCCGTTCCCCGACGCGTTTCCGGTCGTCCGCGCACCGAGCCGCCGCGCGTACCGGACGTCGTAGAGGAACGTCCGAAGCACGCCCGCCTCGACGACGACCGTCCGGCGCGTCGAGGTTCCCTCGTCGTCGAAGGGCGCGCTGCCGAGCCCGCCCGGCAGTCGACCGTCGTCGACGATCGTCACCAGCGGGCTTCCGACACGCTCGCCGATCTTCGAGGCGAAGAACGAGTTGCCGATGGCGACGTTGCTCGCGCTCACCGCCGTGAACAGGTCCGCGAGCACCGCCGCGGCGACGTCGCGCTCGAAGACGATCGGACACCGCCCGGTCGCGGGCGGCCGCGCGCCAAGCATGCCGATCGCGCGGCGCGCGGCCGTGGCGCCGATCGAGACCGAGGTCTCGAGCGCGCCGTACGACCGCGCGGCGGAGCCGTACGAGGCGTTGCGGCGCTCGGCGCCCCGCGTCGCGATCGGCGAGACACCGCGTGAGGCCTGCGTTGCGCGGTACGAGCCGACGAAGCCGCGGGAGTTGGCGAGCGCGATCGTCGTGGTCGCGTCGGCGACAGCCGCGCCGCTCGAATTCGTAATACGCACATCGAACGCGCGCGCCGCGCGCTCGAGCTCGAGCGCGTCGGCGATCTTCGCCTCGGGTGCGCGCGCCGCGACGTCGGCCGCGAAGAGATCGAGCTCGCGGTCGTCGCTCGCGTCCGGTACGGTCGCATCGGCGAGCCCACCGTACGGATCGGGCGCCACGTACGCGGCGACGTCGACGACCGCGCGGATCGTCGCCTCGATCCCCTCGGGCGAGCCGTCGCTCGTCGAACCGACGGCTTTCGCGCCGTCGCGAAAGACGCGTAGCGTCAGGCCGCGACCGATCGACCGTTCGAGCTTTGTGAGCTCAGCGTCGCGCGCTTCGACCGAGAACCGGTCGACGACCGTGCAGGTGGCCTCCGCGTCGTCCGCGCCGAGCGCGAGCGCGCGCGCGACGGCGCGGGCGGCGAGCTCGCGTTCAGCCTCCAAGCGCCGAGCCGCCGACCGTCATCTGCGAGAGCTTGATCGTCGGCATCCCGACGCCCACGGGCACGAACTGGCCGCCCTTGCCGCAGGTGTAGTAGCGCCCGGCGAAGCGGCCGTCGCCGGCGACCGCAACCACGCGTTCCATTGCGGCGGGACCGTTACCGATGAGGCTCGCGCCGCGGATCGGCGCGGTCAGCCGGCCGTCCTCGATGAGGTAGCCCTCCGCGAGCATGAAGACAAAGTCGCCGTTGCTGATCTCGACCTGACCGCCGGAAAACGACGTCGCATAGACGCCGCGCTTGACCGACCCGACGATCTCCGCAGGATCGGCGTCGCCGTCGGGCATCGCGGTGTTGCACATCCGCGGCTGCGGCATCACGCGGTAGTTTTGGCGGCGGCCGTTCCCCGTGGACGGCGTCCCGAGGAGCGCCGCGTTCTGACGATCCGTCATGTAGCCGCGCAGTACGCCGCGCTCGACGAGCACCGCGCGGCCCGTCGGCGTTCCCTCGTCGTCGCAGCCGAGCGAGCCCCGCTCGCCCGGCAGCTCGCCGTCGTCGTAGATCGTCACGAGCTCGCTCGCGACGCGCTCGCCGATCCGGCCGCTGTAGAGCGAGGTGCCCTGCCGGTTGAAGTCGCCCTCGAGCCCGTGGCCGACCGCCTCGTGCAGCAGCACGCCGCCGCTGCCCGCACCGACGACGACCTCGAAGTCACCGGCGGGCGCCTCGCGGCCCTCGGCGTTGACGCAGGCGATGCGCGCTGCCTCGCGTGCGAGCGACTCGGGCGTCGTCTGCGCGAACGTGCCGAGATCCGTGCGGCCGCCGTCGCCTGCGAAGCCCGACCCGCGCGCCGCGCCCTCGCCCGCCACGCACTGCACGCCGAGCGTCACGAGCGGCCGGTGATCGGTGACGAAGCGGCCGTCGCTCGAGGCGATCGCGACCTCCTGGACTTCGTCCGAGACGAGCGCATTGACCGCGACGACGCGCGGATCGCTCGCGCGCGCGGCGACGTCGGCGCGCGCGAGCAGGTCGACGTACGTCGCGGCGTCGGCGGCCGGGACGGGCGCGCCCGAAGCACGCGCGACATCCGCGGCCCGGCGGCTCGCACTCGGCACGCGGACGGGCCCGGTCGCACGCGAGCCGCGCTGCGCGATGAACGCGGCGACCGCGGCCGTGCGCTCGAGCGCCTCGGGCGCGAGATCCTGGCTAAACGCGTAGCCCGCGCGCTCGCCCGAGACGACCCGGATCCCGACACCCACGGTCACGACGTAGCCCGCCTCGTGCACTCGGCCGTCCTGGAAGCGAAACGTCCGCGTGACGCGCCGTTCATAGAACGCGTCGGCGAAATCGCCCGCCCCGAGCGCACGCGTGAGAACGCGCTCGAAGGTCGCGGCATCGGGCTGCATCGGCCGACGGGTTCGCGCGGCTCGCCGGGCGGCCCCGCCCCGCCGCTTACATCCGGGCGAGCGCGTCGAGCGCTTGGTCTTCCTCGGTGTAGATGACGTCCTCGTTCGCGTCGGCATCGTTGACGACGAAGGCGAAGGCGATCCGGCCGTGATGCATCGTCGTCACATAGCCCGCGAGACCGTTGACGCCCGCGATGTGGCCGCTCTTCGCGCGCGTGCGTCCGAGCGCGGCGTGCAGGTCGTGATGCTTCACGGTCCCCTCGATGCCGACGCGCGGCAGGTCGGCGACGAAGGCGTTGCCCGCGGCCATGCGCGCGGCGGCGGAGAGCAGCCGCGCGAGCATGATCGGCTCCACGCGATCCGACGGCGCGAGCCCGCTGCCGTCGTAAAGCGTGAGCCGCCGGTAGCGGACGCCGAGCTTCGCGAGCTCGCTTCGCTCGAAGGCGATGCCGCCGGCGTCGGTACCCGCCCGGCCGTCGCCCTCGCCGAGCATCCGCAGCAGCGTCTCGGCGACGTGATTGTCGGATTCGACGAGCATGACGTGCACGATGTCGACGAGCGGCCGCGAGCGATGGCTCCACAGCGTTACCGCCCCGAACGGTGTCGGCGCCGTCGCCCAGCCGCCCGCCAGGCCGATCCCGCGATCGGCGAGCATCGCGGCGACCGCGCCCCCGGCGTAGCCCGGCACGCCGAGGATCGGCTTGAAGTAGTTTTGTTCGATGCCGGCCTCGATGTGGCCATCGAGGTCGTAGGTGGTCTTCGGCGGCGGCGCGGCGGCAGGCGCGAGCAGCGTCGGACCGGGGAGCGGCGAGACGACCGGCGACCGCTCGATCGAGACGAGGCTGCCCGCGCCGACGGGCACGGTGCGGATCGAGCCGTGCCAGTCGATCGCGAGGTTGCGGGGATCGGTTCGCACGCGCGCGGCGTCTCCGACGTTCCCCGGCCGCACGACGAAGTTCACGACGTCGCTGTCGAGGGAGATCGCGCTCGTGCCCGCCGCGTACTCCTCGTCGAGGTCGGTCGGATCCCAGTGCGGATTCTGCTCGGCCCCCGCGAACGCCGTCGCGTCGACGTCGAGGGCTCCCGCGATCTCGCGCAGCCCGGCGGTCCGGAGGGCGCCGACGCCGCCGATGAGATCGCGCGAGGTCAGCGTCGGATCGCCGCCGCCAACGAGCCAGAGCGGGCCCGCGAGCGTGCCGCCCGTCATGGGGGCGCTCGCAGCGAAGCGCGTCTCGAACCGATAGCCCGGGCCGAGCGCGTCGAGCGCGCTCGCCGCGACGAGGAGCTTGAGCGTCGAGGCGGGTGCCACGGGCCGCGTCGCGTTGCGCCCGAAGAGCTCCGTACCGTCGCCCGAGACGACGGCGATCCCCGTCCGGTCGCGCGCGAGCCGCGACGTGAAGATTCCCGAGAGCGTCTGCTGCAAGTCGCGGCGGGCCGGCTGCGACCACGGCGGGGCAGGCGAGACGGAGGGCTGCGGCCGCGGCGTGTGCGCGGTCGTCGCCCGTCGAGCGTCGTGTCGCCCGCAACCGGCGAGAATCGCCGCGGCCGCGAGGGCGACGACGGCGTGACGAAGCTTCGTCAGATCCCGCCTCCGGCGGCGAACTCCGCGTCGAGGGACTCGGGCCGGCCGGCGAACGCGATCGTCTCGAGCAGCGCGATCCACGCCGGATCCTCGACCGCGTCACGCAGGCGGCGCGAGGGCCGCGTGGCACGCAGGCAATCTTCGCGCAGGATCGTCATGCCGTAGCGCCGCGCGCGGCGCATCCGCTCGAAGGCGGGCTTACCGTACTCAACGAGCCCGACGCCGGGCGCGAGCTCCCAGCGGTGGATCGCTCCGGCTGGCGCGACGAAGGCGAAGTGCGTGCAGTACGGGAGATAGCGCTCCCATTTTCGCGTCGCCGACAAAGTCGCCGCGTGACGACTTGACCTCGTAAATGCGGACCTGCCGCGACCAGCGGGCGACGCCGACGACATCGAACCGCAGGCCCGCACGCGCGGGCGCGACCTCGGTCCCGACGTACGCGTAGCCGAGCCCGCGCATCCGTTCCGTCGCGAGGTCGCGCAGCTCGAGCGTCGCGAGCCGCCGGCCCGCCGTCGGCGTCAGCGGGATGTAATCAAGCATGGTCAGGCACCCGGTCGAGCGGGTGCACGGCTTCATGCTCGGGTTCCTTTTCCCAGCGTAGGATCGCGAGGCCCTCGGGAACGAGCCCCTCGCACCACGTGAAATAGTACTTGCGGGCCGACGTGCCGCCGTAATAATAGCCGTGAACGCCGCCGTCGACGACGTGCGCGCAGGCACGCTGCAGGTGGCTCGCGATGTCCGGCCGCGTCGCGAGCGGCTCCTTATCAACGAACAGTGCCTTCTCGCTACGGGTGTTGTCGGGGAACCAGAGCCGTGACTCGCGGCCCTGCCAGTCGTAGCCGATGACGATCGGCCGCAGCCCCGCATCGAAATCCATGACGGATGAGAGCCCGTAGCCATCGCTCATGACGAGCGCGCCGTGCGCGCGTGCGATCTTCGCCGCGTCGCGCGCCATGATGTCGTACGTCATGATCTCGAAGGGCCCGCCGTTGCGCAGCTGCGCGCCCGTTTCGCGATGGACCATGGTATAGAACGGGATCGGCGCGAAGAGGAACGCGAGGATCGACGGGACGAGGATCGCGCCCGGCACGACGCAGATCGTCGTCCAGATGATGCGGATCCGGTGGGAGACCTGCGTGTAGGCGATGCCGAGCATCACGCACAGCGACGCGAGTGTGCCGAAGATCCAGTGGATCTCAACGCGTTCGAAGAGCGCGAGCAGCGAGCACACGAGCAACTGCGGTACCGCCGTCCAAGCGAGGAACGCGTTGCGCGGCCGCACTGCGAGGATCAGCACGGCGACGAAGATGCCCGGTGAGTACGCGGCGGCCTGCGTGAGCAGCAGATCGGCGAGGCGCGCGACCGAGAAATGGTGCGCCTCCTCGTGCCGATGGAACAGGGCGAAGGTGAACGTGACCCAATCGTGCTGAGCGTTCCAGATGAAGAACGGGACGTTCACGAGGAAGGCGGCGAGCAGGGCGATCGGCAAGCCGCGCCGCCAGACGTGCCGGACGCCGGGCGTGAGCGCGTAGGCAACGACACCAAAGAGCAGCGCATAGCCGAGCACGCGCGAGAGCAGCGTGCCGCCGATCGCGAGCCCAAAGAGCGCCCAGTCCGCCGCCGAGCCGCGCCGGAAGCTGCGCGCGCCGAACCAGAGCGCGAGCGTCCAGAACATCAGGTACGGCCCGTCGGGCGTTGCCGAGCCGAACGCGAGCGAGGTCAGGGGCGTCAGGGCAAGCGCGAGCGCGGCGACGGCGCCCGCGCGACGGTCGCCCGAGATCTCAGTCGCGGCGCCCGCGGCTGCGACCGAAGCGACGACGCCGCACAGGAGAAACCCGAGCCGCACGACGCCGGGATGGTGCCCGAGCGGTGCGAAGGCAGCGATCGTCCACGCCACGAGGGGCGGATGATCGACGTAGCCCCACGCGAGGTGGCGGCTCCATTCCCAATAGTACGCCTCGTCGCCCGTGAGCGGGACCGTGAAGGCGACGGCGCCGCGAGCGACGATGATAAGCGCGACCACCGCCCAGACGACGAGGGTCATTCGTGGGGGCCTACGAGCCCGCCGTTCACGCTTAAGGTCATACCGTTGAAAAAGCTCGCCGTATCGGACACGAGGAATCGGACCGCATCGGCGACATCCTCCCAGGAGCCCGCATGGCCGGTCGGATTGTTGGCGGCGATCTCCCGCGCCCCTGCGCGGTCGACGTCCTTGCGCCGGATGTCGCCCGGCTCGACGACGTTGCTCGTGATCCCGTAGCGCGCTTCCTCGAGGGCGAGCGACCGCGCGAAGGCGACCACGCCCGCCTTCGCCGCGGCGTAGAGCGACAGCCCGCGCGCCGGCGCGGTCGCGTGCGAGCCGTTCATCCCGAAGAACACCAGCCGTCCGAATCCGGCGGCCCGCATCGGCGGCAACACGGAGCGCGCCGCCTCGACCGCCGAGAGCAGGTTCCCCGAGAACGCCTCCGCGTCATCGACGCTCGAGGTACGCTCGAAGCGCACGATCCGCATCGGCCCGGCGGCGTGGACGAGGATCTCGACCGGGCCGAGCGCCCCGGCGACGGCTCGGACCGCCGCCGCGGTCGCGCCCGCTACGCGGTGGTCGGCGGCGGTCGCGAACGCCGTGCCGCCCGCCGCGCGGATCGCGGCAAGCGTGGCTTCCGGCGGCGTGCCGCCGGGCCGGTAGGTGATCGCAACGCGGTGACCCGCGCGCGCGAGGTCGACGGCAATGCCGCGCGCGAGTCCCCGTCCGGCTCCCGTGACGAGGACGACGCGCGCGCTCACCCGGCCGTTATTGCGCCCGCAGACGGAGCTTCTTCTCCGCGCTCGCCCGCGTCTGCGGGTCCGTCGAGGTGATCGTCATGCCGATCGTCGCGCCGCCGACCGTCTGCAAGTCGACCTGCTGCGAGAAGTTGCCATTGCCGTCGGCCTGCAGATCGCCCGTGTAGTTGCCCGCGCCGAAGGCGAAGACCCCGCCCAGGCTCGCGGTCGCGCCGCCGACGATATGCACGTCCGCGTTCGGCGTCGTCTTGCCGCGGATCGTGAACGTCGAGGGCACCGTCTCGCCGTCGCGCGGCGACTCGATCGTGAGGGAATTTTCCGGAGCGTTCGAGCCGCTCGTGAAATCCCAACCCTCACGGAACGTCTGACCGTCGCGGAGGCTGCCCGTCACCTGGACGTGATGGCGGATCGCCTGGAGCGGCGATTGCGGCGCGAAGATGAAGCCCGTTGTCGAGCGCGTGGCGTTCTGGGTGACGTCGAGCCCGTCGACCGAGATTCGAACCGAGTTCGCATCGACGTTCTGACGGAAGTTGGCCGAGATGGTCGGCCGAGCGGCACTCGCGAATGCGCCACGCTTCGGCTCGAAGCTATCGAGCACGTTCGCCGCGGGACCCGGCGTCGCGGGCGCCGGCGTGTAGGTGACGTTTTGCGGTTGACCGTTCGAGCCACCGGTCGTCAGCGCGACGATCTGATTCGTGCCGTCGTAGTTGACGCCGGCGCCGAGGGCCTCGGAGACGAACCGCAGCGGAACGTAGGTACTCGCGCCGACGATGAACGGCGGCGTGTCGAGGGTCCGCTGCTGGCCGTTGACCGTCGCCTGGCTCGAGCCGATGTGCAGCGACACCGTTGCGTTGTTGCCGGTCGCGTTGATCGTCCCGTTCTGATAGACGACGGTCGCGCCGAGACGCTCGAAGACGCCGCGTAACGGCACGAACACGCGCCCGGCGCGCTCGATCGGCGGCGGATTGAACGTCGCCGGCTGGCCGTTGACGGTCACGGAGAGCGCGAGCGCCGGGAGCGCCGTCGCGGCGACGAACGCGCCTGCAAGTGCCGCCCCGGCGGCGCGACGAGTTTTGATGTGCACGAAACCTCCAAGCGGCGATGGCGCCGCATTCGTCTGGGGGTTACCCCAGCTTCTCGGGGGCCTCACCCATAGAACGCGAGACCTCCCGGATTATGTCTCGGCGGGAAACGTGCTCGGGCGCACCGCCGATCCGGCGACCGGCGCGCTCGCCGCGACCCGGCGGCGGCGCGGCGCGCGGCCGATGACGACCGTGTAGACGATCGGCACGAGCGCGAGCGTGAGGACGAGCGAGCTCAGCAGCCCGCCGATGAGGACCGTGCCGATGGACGCGCGCTGCTCCGCGCCCTCGGTGAGCCCGAGCGAGAGCGGCAGCATGCCGAAGATCATCGCAGCGGTCGTCATGAGAATCGGCCGGAACCGGGTCGCCGCGGCGGCGCGCATCGCGGCGGTCGCGTCGAGCCCGAGCTTGCGCCGCTGCTGGTTCGCGTAGTCGACGAGCAAGATGCCGTTTTTCGCGACGAGGCCGAAAAGCATGACGATCGCGATGAGCGAGAAGAGGTTGAGCGTTTGGTGGCGGACCGCGAGGCCGAGCAGCGCGCCGACGATCGCGACCGGGACCGCGAACATCACGACGAAGGGCTCGACGAAGCTGCCGTAGAGCACGACCATCAGCATGTAGACGAGCGCGAACGACGTCCCGAGCGCGAAGGCCATGCTCGAGAAGGTTTGGTTGTAAAGATCCGCATCGCCGTCGGCGACCGCGTGGACGCCGGCGGGCAAGAAGCCCGGCGTATCGATGGCCTTCTGAACGGGCGCGAGGATCGTTCCCAGCGGCACGTTCGCGTTGGGATCGACGGCCGCCGAGACCCGGACGACGCGCTCGCGCGCCTGGCGTTCGATCTTCGTCGGCGCGCGCCCGGTTGCGAACGTGGCGATGCTCTCGAGCGGCACGAGCGTACCGTCGGCGGCGCGCACGCGCAGCGCCCCGATCGTCGCGACGTCGCTGCGCCGCGTCGCCGGCAACTCGAGCCGGACGTCCGTGAGCCCGTTCTCCAAGCGCACCTTCGTCGCGACGACGCCGCCGATCGCGATGCGCGCGGCCGTCGCCGCTTCGCCGGGCGAGACGCCGAGCATCGCGGCGCGCAGCGGATCGATCCGGATGTCGAGCCGCGGTCCCTCGCTCTGCGCCCCGCTCGAGATGTCGATCGCCCCGCGCTGCTTCGCGATGAGCGCCGTCACCTTCGCCGCGGCCGCATCGAGGGCGGCATCGGGGCCCGTGAGGGTGAACGAAATCGGGTCGCCGCTGCTGCCGGCGCCGCCCTCGTTCGCGATCTGATAATCCGCGCCGGGCACGAGCGCGCCGAGCGCGCGCGCCTGGGCGAGGATGCGATCGGACTCGCGGCGCCGCGCCTTGGCGACGACGACCGTGAACTGCGCGACGTGGCCACCGAGGACGTTCTCCTCGCCCTGCGACTTCACGCCGACGGTCGAGAGCACGGCCGAGACGCCGTCGATCGCGAGCAGCCGATCCTCGAGCCGGCCCATCCCGCGCACGGTCGTTCCGAGCGGCTGGCCGATCGGGTACTGCAGCGAGCCCGCGAGCACGCCCGAGTGGGAGGCGGGGAGAAACTCCGAGCCGATGACGCCGAGCGGGACCAGGGCGATCGAGCCGACGATGAGCGCGCCGCAGACCGCCGGCACGAGCACCTTGTGACGCAAGCACCACGGTAGCGCGCGGTCCGCATACCAGCCGCCGAGCCGGTCGAGCCCATGCTGGAACCAGCGCGCCCAGCGCGGCACCTCGAGCTCGCGCCGAACGACGGACCAGCGGCCGGCGAGCAACGGCGTCAGCGTGAAGGAGACGAAGAGCGAGAAGAGCGTCGCGACGACGATCACGATGCCGAACTCGCGCATGTACTTGCCGACGATGCCCGAGAGGAACGCGATCGGCAGGAAGACGACGACGTCGACGAGCGTAATCGCAATCGCGGCGTTGCCGATCTCGGTCCGCCCGACGAGTGCCGCGTCGAGAGGCTCGAGCCCGAGATCGCGGTGACGCGTGATGTTCTCGAGGACGACGATCGAGTCGTCGACGAGGATGCCGATCGTGAGCCCGAGGCCCATGAGCGAGATGACGTCGATCGTGAATCCGAGCAGACCCATCACGATGAACGTCGCGAGCAGCGACGACGGGATCGCGATCATGACGACGACGGCGTTGCGCCATGCGTGCAGGAAGAGCAACATCACGATCGCGGTGAGGAAAATGCCCTCGACGAGGCTCTGCAGCACGCCGTTGACGGACGCCCGCGTGAAGTCCGCGGACGAGTCCACGAGGCTGAACGACACCTGCGGATAGTCCGCCGCGAGCTTCGCGAACTCGGCGTTCACGACGGTCGTCGTGCTGACGGTGTCGGCGTCGATCTGGCGCTGAATGGCGAGCAGCAGCGCGGCCGAGCCGTTATAGTGCGCCGGCCGGCGCTGCTCGACGTGGCCGTCGTCGACCGCCGCGACGTCGCCGATCGTCAGCAACCGCTGGGCGCCGCCGGGAATCGCGAGCGGCACGCGCGCGATGTCGCCCGGGGACTGGACGTCGGCATGGACGGAAACGGTCGTCTCCTGCGTCGGCGCGTCGAGCCTGCCGCCCGGCAAGTTCGCGTTGTTATTCGCGAGGGTCCCGGCAAGGTCGCCGAGCGTCGCGCCCGCCGCGAGCAATCGCGCGGGATCGGGCGAGACGTGCAGCTCGCGGGCGGTATCCCCGGCGGTGTCGACGCTGAGCACGCCCGGCAGCGCCTTGATCGCGGGATTGATCCGTTGCGTCACGAGATCGGAGAGCTGCGCGGGTGAGAGCGTCTTCGAGCTCACCGCCTCCTCGATGATCGGCGGCGATGCCGAGCCGATTTTAAAGACGCTCGGCGGGTCGAGATCCGCCGGCATGAAGATCCGCGCGGTGTCGACGCGCCGCTGGACGTCGATCGTCGAGAAATTATAGTCGCTGTCGAGCTTGAAGCGCGCGATGATGACGGCCGAGCCCTCCTGCGCGGTCGCCGAGAGCCGGTCGAGGTTCTCCATCCCGTCGAGCTGATCTTCGATCGGCTTGATGACGAGCTTTTCCATCTCCGCGGGCGAGGCGCCGGGATACCCCGCCGAGACCGCGACGACCGGATACGCCACGTTCGGAAAGAGGCTGACGCCCAGGCGCTCGTACGAGATCACGCCGTAGATCGCGAGCGCGATGAAGAGCATGGCCGTGACGACGGGCCGGCCGATGGCAAAACGGGTCAGCCACATGGCGCATTCCTCCGGAGCGACGTCGTGTCACGTACGAGCACGCGGGGCCTGCGGTTTCGGACGCCGTGAGAAACGAGAAAGCCCGCCGGAGCGGGCTTCAATGCGCGAGACTGGACTCGAACCAGCACGAGATTACTCCCGCTAGCACCTCAAGCTAGTGCGTCTACCAATTCCGCCACCCACGCGCGGACACGCTCGTGTCGCCGAACGATCCGTACGGCAACCGGGGTATTCTAGCGCGTCGTGGGCCGCCGCGCAAGCCGTCAGCGCGAGCCGAACGCGAGCGGCAGCACCGTCTGGCGGCCGACGTCGGGATACGACGCCAGCACGTGGAGCGACAGCCCCCGCGAGCCGCGCGGCACGTCGAACGCCAGCGGAAAGGTCTGCGAGAACCCCGGCGGGATCTCGCCCGTGATCTCGGAGGTCGAGAGGTGCGCGGCAGCCTGCATCGCGACGAGCGCCGCCGTCGCGACCGGATAGCGCTTGCCATCGCGCGTGCTCACGAACGAATTCTGCAGCCGCGCGCGCTGCACGACCGACGTCAGGTTTTTCACGTCGATCCGGACGATCGCGAAGGTGCCATGCGCCTTGACGGGCGCCGCCGAGCCGACCGAGGAGCGCTCCGACACGGAGGTGACCCGGTAGGCGAGCATGCCGAGCACCGCGAGCGGCGATCCCGCGGGCGCCGGGCTCGGAGACTGGACGGGCGTCTGCGCGCCGGCGGCGGAGGCGAGCCCGGCGACGGCGAGGACGGCGAGGACGGCTGCGCGGGGGAACTTCACGGTTCTCGGACTCTCCTCGTGACAGTGCTGCGATCGAGGGCTCAACGCATGTTCGGGTCGATTGCGTCGCGCAAGCCGTCGCCGAGATAGTTGATCGCGAGCACCGTGACGAGGATGCAGAGTCCTGGAAAGATCGCGACCCACGGCGCGATCGCCATGTTCGACTCGGCGTTGGCAAGCATGTTGCCCCACGACGCTGTCGGCGGCTGGATCCCGAACCCGAGAAACGAGAGCGTGGACTCGAGGATGATGACGTTGGCAACCTCGAGCGTCCCCTGAACGATGATCGGGGCTACGGCGTTGGGCAGCAGATGCCGGAAGATGATCCGGGCGTCCCGATTGCCGAGCGCGCGCGCCGCCTCGCAGAACTCCTTCTCCCGCAGCGACAGGAACGAGGCGCGCACCAGCCGAGCGACGGAGGGCCACGAGAGCCCGCCGATGATCACCACGATGACGCCGAAGCTCAGCGCCGCCTTGCTCGAGGTATCCTCGACGATCGCCGTGAGGACGAGCAGTAACGGCAGCAGCGGGATCGAGAGGAAGACGTCCGTAACGCGCATGAGCCAGTAGTCGATCCAGCCGCCGAAGTAGCCCGCGATCGCGCCGACGACCGTGCCGATCGCGAGCTCCATGAGCACGGCGAAGAACGCGACGGTCAGCGAGATCTGCGCGCCGTAGATCAGCCGAGCGAGCAGGTCGCGGCCGTAGTCGTCCGTCCCGAGCAGATGTCCCGCAATGCCGGGTGCGAGCGGCGTACCCTGCCAGTTCACCTGGTCGATGGCGTTGGGATCCTGAAGCGGCAGCAACTTGGCCGCGAACGCGACGACCGCGATCGCGATGATCACGAAGGCGCCGAGCAGCGCGAGCTTGTGCTTGCGGAAGCGGCGCCAGATGCCGAAGCGCTCGCTGCGGTACGCGGCGGGATCGGGTTCCGCGACCTCGCGCGGTGTCGGCGCGACGGCCATCGCCATCAGGTGTACGAGACCCGCGGGTCGAGCAGCGCGTACGCGACGTCGGCGAGGATGTTGAAGAGCACGACCAGGAACGAGACGAGCATCAGATAGCCCATCAGCAGCGGGAAATCGAACTGTCCAAGCGCGTTGTAGAAGAGCCGGCCCATGCCGGGCCACGCGAAGATCGTCTCGGTGACGACCGCGCCCGCGACGAGTCCCGGGAGCGAGAGCGCGATGATCGTCACGAGCGGAATGAGCGCGTTCTTGAGCCCGTGCCGAAAGATGATCCGCGTACGGCTGAGCCCCTTCGCCGCCGCCGTGCGCATATAATCCGCGCGGATGACCTCGAGCATCGAGCTGCGCGTGAAGCGGCTCCACGTCGCGATGTAAAGCAGCGAGAGGACGACCGTCGGCAGGATGAGATGCAGGATCCGGTCGCCGAGATCGAAGTCGTCGGTCGACGAGATACCCGCCGACGGTAGCGCGACGTGATAGCCGAACGCCGTGATGCCGTTGACCGCGAAGATCAGCTGCAGCATCAGCGCGAACCAGAAGACCGGCATCGACTGGCCGAAGAACGCGAACGTCGTGACCGCGTAGTCGCCGAACGAGTACGGCCGGATCGAGGCGAAGATGCCGAAGCCGATCCCGATGACGAGCGAGAGCACGAACGACGTGACCATCAGCTCGAGGGTGGCCGGGATGCGCTGGGCGATCGCCGTGACGACGTCCTCGGAGTTCGACGTCGAGTAGCCGAGATCGCCGTGGAGCACGAGCCCAAGCCAGCGGACGTACCGGATGGGCAGCGGCTGATCGAGCCCGAGGTTGTGCTTGAGCCGCACGATGTCGGCGGCCGTGATGTGCGGATTTTGTAGGTACGGCGCGAGCGGGCCGCCAGGCGCGTTGCTCAGGATCCAGTACAGGATCATCGAGATCAGCAGCAGCAGCGGAATCGCTTGGAGCGATCGCCGGATTAGGTAGCTTACCAGGTGACGAACTCCGGGCGGCGGCGCGGGCGGCGGTGCGGCACGCCCTCTGGGGGCGCGATAAGCGCGCTAACGGCAAACCTCCTGCCGCCCGGCGGCCCGCGCGGCGCGCCCGAGGCATCCCGGGTCGCCGCCCGGTCCGGCTGTGGCCGCCGGCCGCGCGAGCGATCCCATCACTTAAGTAGTCGATGAACCCCTTGTTCGCAGGGTCTGAGCGAGCGGTGGCGGAGTCCCCCTACTCCGTAGGTGCGACGCAGTTCTCTAGCGTCGGGCGCGCGGAGCTATTCCTTCGGTCACGCTTGAGGATCTCGATGACAGCACGCTCCCTTGGGGTCGCGACGACGGTCGGCGTCCTCGCGACGCTCGCTTCGATCCATGCCGCGGGCGCCGCCCGCCTTCAGCCGCTCTCGGCCGCAGCCGCAGCCGCACCCGTGACGTTCGACGTGAAGCTGCCGCTTCGCAAGAGCGATGAGCTCGACGCGCTCATCGCCGCGCAGAGCGACCGCAACTCGCCGACGTACCACCACTACCTCACGACCGCGCAGTTCAAGGCGACGTACGGGCCGACGGCGGACACCATCGCGTCCGCCATCGCGAGCCTCAAGGCGCAGGGCTTCACGGTCTCGAGCGAAGGCGCCCAGCTCCTGCACGTCTCGGGCTCGGCGACCGCCGTCTCGCAGGCGTTCAAGACGCAGCTCGGCTCGTATCGCGGCAGCGACGGCCGCGTGCGTATCGCCGCCGCAATCCGGCCGCAGCCGACCCCCGCGCTCACGCAGCTCGGCGCGACGATCGTCGGGCTGAGTTCGACGATCCGTCCGAAGCCGCTCGCGCGGCCCGTCCAGCCGGACAATCGCTACCACCCGACGGGCGGCTACTGGTTCGACGACCTCAAGCAGGCCTACAGCTATCCGTCGTACCGGACCGGGAACGGCAAGGGCGTCACGATCGCGACGGTCGGGCAGGCGGATTTCAGCTCCGCCGACGCCGCCGAGTACTTCGCGCACGAGAAGCTGGGCCCGGGCGGCCTCGCGCCGGCCCCCGTCGTGAAGCACGTGCTGCTCCCGGGCGCGGACGCCTTCGATCCGAACTCCAACACATCGTTCGAGGCGAATCTCGACGTGCAGCAGTCGGGCGGCAGTGCGCCCGGGGCGACGATCGTCGGCGTCTCCGTCAACGGCCCGGGCGAGCCGTTCCTGGAGGCGTACGCCTACCTCGACGAGAGCAACGCCGCCGACATCGTCTCGACGTCGTACGGCGAGTGCGAGTTGTACTTCACCGCCGCCTACAACAACGGCATCGATCAGACGGGCATCCTGCTCGCCTACCACGATCTCTTCCGGCAGGGCAACGCCCAGGGCATCACCTTCATGTTCTCGTCGGGCGATAATTCCGACCGGGATTGCTTCCCGGTGGCGTACTTCGGACCGGGCACGGGCGGCGCGTATCAGGCGATCGCGGGCGCCGGCATCTGGGTCGACGATCCCAACACCACGGGCGTCGGCGGCACGAACCTCCTAACGACCGCGCCCAAGACCCCGGCGAGTCCGGGCAACCCAGCGGTGCCGCCGCTCCCCTCGAAGTACGTCAGCGAGAACGCGATCGCCGATACCGTGCTCACACCGTTCGACCCGTATGGCACGGGCAACACGATCACGAACTACCTCTGGGGCTCCGGCAACGGCCGTAGCACGATCTTCAAGAAGCCGTACTATCAGGCGCTCGGCAACGTCCCGGGCACCGGCCGCAGCGTCCCGGACATCTCAATGCACATGGGCGGCTGCCCGAACTACGGCGCGACGATCAAGCTGGACTGCGGCACGGGCCGCGACAGCTACGACCTGGGTTACTCCGGCGGTAGTCTCTTCGGCGCGATCGGCACGAGCGCCTCAGCGCCCGAGTTCGCGGGCGCCCTCGCGGTGCTCGAGTCGCTCTCGGGGCAGCGCTACGGTAACATCAACCCGTTCATCTATGCCTTCGCCTTCGGCAATGGCGCCGGCCACTTCTATCACACCGACATCGCGTCGGTGGACGGCGAGATCTCGCTCCCGCACGGCCGGGCGTTCTACAACCCGATCATCGGCGTCGGCACGCCGGACTCCGCGAACATCGCGAGACTCGTCGCGCCGATCCCGGAGCTCGCGGGCGACCCGCAGACCGCTTCGAACCCGTAGATCCCGCGGCTCGCGCGCGCGAGCCGGACCCACGGGCGGCCCGGGCTTTCGAGCTCGGGCCGTTCGCTTTCCGGCAGGGCCGCGCGAGCGCGCCCCAAAGCCGAAATCCGTTGAAACGCCTCGTCGCCGCGCTTGCGGTCTACGCCGCCGTGCTCGGCGCCACGGCGCTGGTGCGCTGGCATCTCTGGACGTACGGCGCCGACACGGGAACGTTCGCGCAAGCGATCGCGGACGCGCTCCACGGCATGCGGGACGGCCCGGAGCAGGGCAGTCACTTCCGCTTCCATTGGGCACCGCTGCTCGTCGTGCTCGAGCCACTCGTCCTCGCCGCGCGGACGCCGCTCGTGCTGCAGTTCGCGCAAATCGCGCTCGTCGGCGCGACGGCCATCCCGCTCTACGCGCTCGCCCGCCGGTACGTCGGCGACCGCAGCGCGGGCGCCTACGCGATGCTCGCGCTGCTCTATCCGCCGCTCACGGCCGTCGCGTTCACCGAGTTCCACGAGATCGCGTTCTATCCGGCGCTCGCGCTCGGGCTCGTGTGGGCGGCCGACGCGCGCCGCTGGAGCTTCTTCGCGCTCCTCGCGCTCGCGTCGGCCGGGATCCGCGAGGAGGCGTGCATCGTGCTCGCGCTCGCCGGGCTCGGCTTCGTCCTCATCGCCGCGGTTGCGGCACGGCGGCCGCGCGCATCGGCGGCGGCCGCCGGCCTGCTCGTCTTCGAGCCGGACGATCCGCGCGCGCTCGCTGTCGCGGGCACCGGACTCGCCGCCGCGAACGTCGCGGCGCTCGCGTTCTATTTCGGCGTCGTCGTCCCGCGCCTCGGCGGCTGGCAGCCGCAGCACTTCTACACCTACTCGTTCGCCTCGGGGCCCGTCGCCCTCGTCATGGCCCTGGCGTTCCATCCGCAGCACGCGGCCGTGTTTCTGACGTTCGGGCGGCTCACGTACGTGCTCGAAGCGTTCGCGCCGCTCGCCTTCCTGCCGCTGCGGTCGCGCTGGACGTGGCTCGCGGTGCCCGGGCTCGCGCTCGTGCTGCTCTCGAGCGAGTCGATCGCATGGCGCATGGGTTCGCACTACGCGGCGATCTTCGCGCCGTGGCTCCTCCTCGCGACGGTCGCCGCCCTCGTGCGCTTCGAGCGGCGCCGGCCGGCCGGGGGCATCGGGCGCGCGTATCGCGCGACGGTCGCGCTGTGCGTCGTCGTGCTCGTCTTCTTCGATCCGATGCATCCGGCACATTATCTGCGGGCGATCTATCCCACGGGCGACGCCGAGCGGGCCCTGCGCTCGGTGCCTCGCGGCGCGAGCGTCGCAACGCACGACGAGTGGTACACGCGCATCGCCCTGCGCGACCCGGCCGCGACGATCTTCTACTGCCCCTACGTCGAGTACGCGGTCTACGCGCGAAACTTCCCGGGCGGGGCGTATCGCGACTACGTGCTGCCGCGGCTCGAACGCGATCTGCGCGACGGCGTCGCGTGGCCCGTCGCGCGGTTCGGCGAGGTGGTCGTGTATCGCCGCACGCCGGCCGCCGGCGCCACGCCGCGCTCGTGCGTGCGGCCGGGCGATCGCGGCTACGCCGACCTCCCGCCGCTGCGCTAGCCGATGTTGAGGTACTTGAGGATCGCGAAGCCGAGTCCCGTGATCACGAGCACGATGCCCGCCACGACCCCCGCGCGCTCGCCAACGCGTGCCCCGAGCCGGCTGCCGAGCGCGAGCCCGAGCGTCGTCGAGACGACGGCCGCGAGCCCGATCGCGCCGAGCGTGACCGCGAGCGGTACGCCGATGTAGACGATCGAGAAGCCGATGCCGAGTGAATCGAGGCTGATCGAGAGTGACGCGAGGAAGAGCCCGTGGCCGCGCGAGAGATCGAAATCGCCGTCGTCCTCGCCCTGCACGCTCTCGACGATCATCCAAATCCCCACGCCGACGAGCGCGGCGAAACCGAGATAGCCGGCCGCCGCGCCGATCGCCGTGCCGACGACGGCGCCGATCCCGGCGCCGACGAGATTCATGCCGACCTCGGCCGTCGCGAACGCGGCGCCGATCCGGATCTTCGCGGCGCGCGACGCGCCCTTGATCCCGACGCCGACGCTCACCGCGAAGACGTCGAGGGCGAGCGACGCCGCGATGACCGCGACGCGCGCGGCCGCAGCCGACGTCACACCCGAGACGCGTCGCGCGTGAGCAGAGCCGTGACCGCCGCGCGCAGTTCGGCGATGGCGAACGGCTTGTCGAGAAAGACGTCGGCACCGGCCGCGCGGGCACGAGCCGCGACCTCGCGCGCGCCGTGGCCGCTGAACATCAGGATCGGCAATCGCGTCCGCGCGGCGTCGCGCCGGACGCGCGCGACGAACTCGATGCCATCGAGGCCGGGCAGCATGAAATCCGAGATCACCGCATCGAAGGCGGCTCCCGATCCGAGCAACGCGAGCGCCGCCTCGGCATCGCCGACCGACACGACTTCGGCGAGCGGCTCGAGAACGTGCGTCAGCAACGCGCAAACGTCCGCGTCGTCATCGGTCACGAGCACGCGTCGTCTCACGTTGCATCGAATACGCGTGCGACCGCGCGGCGACCCGTCACGATCCCGTCAGCTTTTCTTTGCACCCGAACGGGTCGCTGCGCTAAGGAACGAGCGCGTTCGGTCGGTTGAGCGTCCCGCACGCGTAGATCGCCGAACCCGAACCGTAAATGACGAGCGCGTGCTTGCCGCCCATGAACGTCGCGAGTTGCGCGTGATGCACGAACGCCTGATACTGGTTGCCCTTGAACGGCGGCAGCTTCGCGACGGAGGCACCCGGCTTCGGGCACGTGCCGTTTGCGATCGCGACGGCCTTCGGCGGGACGTTGCCGCCCTCGACGATGTTCGGATCTGCCCAGGTCGCTCGTGACGGCCTTCGAACCGCGTGCAACTCCGCGGCTCGCGCCAAGTAGCAGCGAGCGATCGGCGGCGTCATGTGCCCCGAATCTCCGACGTTCGGAAGGTGCCACGATGACGAGTAAGCGCGAACCGGGAACCGGGATGTCCGTCCGCGAGGCCGGACAAAAAGGCGGCGAGACCGTCAAACGGAAATACGGGCCGGAATTTTACGAGATGATCGGGCGCAAGGGCGGCGAGGCCACGAAGCGGACGCACGGGCCCGAGTTCTACGAGCAGATCGGCAAGAAGGGCGGCAAGAAGGGCGGCGAAGCCACCCGAGATCGCTACGGCCCCGGCTTCTATGAGAAGATCGGCCAAAAGGGTGGTCAGAAGGTCAAGGAGCTCATCGAACGTGGCAAGCTCGCTGCCGCCGAAGCCGAGAAGAACGCCTAGCCGAGTCGCCTTCGCGACGCTCGCCACGGCGTCGTTCGTCCTCGCCGCCGGGGCTGCGCGAGCCCTGCCGCCGCCCGGTCCGCCCGAGCACGAGCACCGGCGCGGAGCGTCGCCCGAACCGTCACCGTCGGCGACATCGCCGTTCGCGACCGATCCGGCGACGCTCCCGTTCGGATCGGCCGTCGTCCTCGTGCTCGACGACCGGATCAGCTCGTCGACCTCGACGGCCGGGTCGATCGTTCGGTACCACCTCCGCGACCCGCTCGTGGTCGGAACGAGGACGCTCGCTCCCGCCGGAACGCGCGGAACGATCTCGATCGTGCGCACGACAAAGGCCGGCTCGGGGGACGTCGACGGGACGGTCGCGATCCATCTCGAGCCGCTGACGTTGCCCGGCGACGGCGACGTGACCGTGCCGTTGCGCGCGCGCGAGTTTCTCGCGATCGAACGGTCCGCGGGCGAACTCTCGACCCGTGCGGTCGGCGATCAGGCGATGAACGTCTTCGTGCCCTATGGCGTGCTCTATCAGGTGTTCCGCAAGGGCCGGCAATTCGTGCTACCCGTCGGCACCATCGTGCAGGCGCAGACGGCCGCGATCGTCCGCGTCGGCGCGCGGGGTGCGGTGACGATCGAGACGCCGCAGCCCTTCGTGCGCGAATACGACACGCCGCACGCCGAGATCACGGCGGCACCGCTGTACACGCCCGCGCAGCGTCCGGCGCAATCGCATCCGCGCGGCCGCGCAACCGTCGCGCCGCGGCTCACGCCGACGCCCGAGCCTTCTCCGTCCGCCGAAGCCTCCGTGCCCGTCCCGTCCGCCGGGCCGACGGCTGCATCGGTCGCGCCGTCCCCGGCGCAACCGGCCTCGGCCGCGCCGAGCGCGCGGTAGGACTCGCCGCCCCGCGTTCGCAAGCCCGTCGCATGCGTTTCGCCGTCGCCTCCCTCGCGCTCGCCGCGAGCGTCATCGCCTCGGGTGCCGCTTTGGCGGCCGAGCCCTCCGGTCAGCCCTCCGCCGCCGAGAAGCCTTTCGTCGCCGCGATCACGAGCGATCTGACGTCGCGCTTCGCGACGCCGGCCGACGCCGTCCGCGCCGGTTACGAGCGCTACACGAACGAGGACGACACGGGCGCGATCAGCTACGCGAATCACCACTGGACGAGCGCCGACGCCATGGCGCCGAGCCAGCTGTGGTACTCCGCGGCCGGCAAGTTACTCGGCGCGGATTACTCCGAGCCGCAAGCCGACGGCGTGCCGCATACGTTCGGCGTCGAGCCGTCGCGCTGGTTGAAGTTCGGACTGCACGATCACTACGTCGTGACGAAAGCCGACGGCACGACCGTCTACGACGCCGTCGGCGCGAAGAAGATCGCGAGCGTCGGCGGCGACGCAAACGCGCCGACCGCGGCGGATCTCGTCAAGCTCGGCGTCGTCAAGAACGCGAGCCAGGTGAAGTCGGTGTTCGTCTTTCCGGCGATCTACGATCTCCCGGTCTGGGTCGTGCCCAATCCGAGCGGCGCCTTCGCCGAGCACGATCCGCTCGTGAAGCCGAGCCAAGCGAGCAACGGCATGTCGATGTAAACAACGTCCGCGGCTTCGTTCCCAGCCGAGCCGCTATTCGCTCGACCAGTAATCCTTGAGGGCTTTCCCGCGCGAGGGATGACGGAGCTTGCGCAGCGCCTTCGCTTCGATCTGCCGGATGCGTTCGCGCGTGACGCCGAACTCCTGGCCGACCTCCTCGAGCGTCCGCTGATGGCCGTCCTCGAGGCCGAACCGGAGCACGAGCACCTTGCGCTCGCGATCCGTCAGGTTCTGTAGGACATCCGCCATCTTCTCTTTGAGCAGCATGACGGACGCGGCCTCGGCCGGCGCGACGGCCTCCTGATCCTCGATGAAGTCGCCGAGATGGGAGTCTTCCTCCTCGCCGATCGGGGTCTCGAGTGAAATCGGCTCCTGCGAGATCTTGATGACCTCACGGACCTTCTCGGGCGTGAGCCCCATCTCGTGCGCGATCTCCTCGACCGTCGGATCGCGGCCGAGCTCCTGGAGGAGCTGGCGCGAGATCTTGATGAGCCGGTTGATCGTCTCGACCATGTGGACCGGGATGCGGATCGTGCGCGCCTGGTCGGCGAGCGCACGGGTGATCGCCTGGCGAATCCACCACGTCGCATACGTCGAGAACTTATAGCCCTTGCGATAATCGAATTTCTCGACGGCGCGGATCAGGCCGAGATTGCCTTCTTGAATCAAGTCGAGAAAGAGCATGCCGCGGCCGACGTACTTCTTCGCGATCGAAACGACGAGCCGCAGGTTCGCCTCGGTAAGCCGGCGCTTCGCCTCGAAGCCGTGCTCGACGACCCCACTCGACGCCTGACCATTTTTCTGCGATTCGAGTTCGCCCGCCTCGATCGCCATCGCGTACATCTTCTCTTCGTCCATCGTGAGCAGCGGCACGCGACCGATTTCCTTGAGGTACATCCGGACGGGGTCGTCGAGCGACATGCCCGCGGACACGATCTCGACGGGCTCCGCCGGCCCGTCCTCGGGCGTCGCGGGCTTCTCTTCTTTGGATTCCTCGACGACCTCGATGCCGACCGCCGCGATCTCCTCGAAGAGCTCGTCGATGCGTTCGGGACTAACGTCTTCGACGTTGTCGAAGATCGCGTTGATCTCTTCGTAGGTGAGCGAGCCGCGCTTCTTGCCGCGCTCGATCAGCTTCTTGATCTGCTCTTCCAGCGGTATCGCCGGTGTCGCCTCGGCCGTAGCCGCTCTTTTTCGAGCCATCCGGTGCGTGCTCACCCCCCTTCAGAATTCATCGTGCGCCGAGCCGCTTGCGACGGCGCCGTTCTAGTTCTTCGACCAGACGATCGAGTTCGGCTCTTTCTTCGACCGACGCAAGCGTTCCGGCGGCGAACGCCGCGTCGACCGTCGCATCGAGTTCTCGCCGCCGAGCCTCCAGGCGGCTTTCCGCGTAACCCTCGACGACGCGGTCGAGATGCGCTCGCCGCGCCGTCGTGTCGGCGAATCGAACCCGCGACGAACGATCGGGCTTCTGCAGCGCGATCAGCAGGTCGATCGCCTCGCGGTCCTCCGAGAATGCGGCGAAGAGATCGGCTGCCGACGCGAGCTCCGCGCGCCGCTCGCGCAGCGTGACGTAGATCGCGCGGCAGCGCGGATCGCCGAAGAGCTCGAGCGGGATCGCGTCCGCGTAGACGTCGACGAGCGCGGGCTCGTCGGCGAAGGCCGCGAGGATCTCACGCTCCTGCGGCGGCGGCTCCGCCCCGAGCGCGACGTGGCGCGAGCCCGACTTGGCGACGAACGCCGTCGGCGCCACGGAACGCGAGCCGAGGGCGCCGGGCCTTGGCACGTGATGAGCGGGGCCGAACGCACGAATGCGACGCCGGACGTCGCCCCGCGCGAGGCCAAGCCGCACCTCACCGTGATCGGCCAGCCGGTCGCGTTCCTCTGGCGCGGCGTGCTCGCGAAGGTACTCCGCGAACGTCTCGGCCGCGCGCGCCGGCGGTAGGTGCAGCTCGGCGAGCCGGTCGAGCTCGCGGTCGGCGAGGAACTTCGCGCCGTAGTCTTCGAGCGCGGCGTCGAGCCGCGCCTGGAACGCCTCGGCGCCGTGGGTCCGCACGAACGTGTCGGGATCGTCGCCGCCCGGGAGCCGGACGACGTAGGAGACGCAGCCCGCCGCGCGTAGCATCTCGATCGACTTGGCGGTCGCCTTGAGGCCGGCGCCGTCGGCATCGAAGCAGAGAAAGATGCGCTCGGCATACTTGCGCAGCTCGGCGGCCTGCTCGGGCGTGAACGACGTCCCGAGGGCCGCGACGGCGTGCGTGAACCCCGCCTGGTGCAGCGCGATGCAGTCGAGGTAGCCCTCGACGACCACGAGCGATTCACGCTCGACCGCCGCGCGGCGCGCGACGCCGAGGGCGTAGAGCCCGCGGCCCTTCGTGTAGACGGGCGTCGTCGACGTGTTGAGATACTTCGGCTCCGAACCATCGAGCGCGCGGCCGCCGAAGGCGACGGGTTCGCCCGTCGTCGCGAACGTCGGGATCATCAGCCGGTTGCGGTAGAAATCGTAGTGGCCGCGCTGGCCCGCCTTGACGAGCCCCGCGGTCGCGGCGAGCTCGAGCTCGACGCCCTCGCGTTCGAGATGCCGCACGAGGCCGTCCCAGCCGTCGGGCGCATAGCCGAGCCGAAAGCGCTCGACCGTGCCGGGCTGCAGGCCGCGGCCCGCGACGTAGGCGCGCGCGGCCTCGGGGCCCGTCCCCTTACCGAGCCGGAGCTGCTCGACGAAGTACGCCGTGGCGGCTTCGTTCGCGGCGAAGATCCGCTCGCGCTCGCTGCGGACCCGCGCCGCCGCCGGCGTCTCGGGCTCGAGCTCGACCCCCGCCCGCCGCGCGAGCGCGCGCGCCGCGTCCGGAAAGCTCAGATTCTCGAGGAGTTGCAGGAACTTGATCGCGTCGCCGCCCGCGCCGCAGCCGAAGCACTTGAAGAACCCGCGATCGGGATGGACGTGGAACGATGGGGACTTCTCGCCGTGAAATGGGCAGAGCCCGACGAGGTCGTTCCCGCGCTTGCGCAGCTGCACGTAGCCGCCAATGAAGCCGCCGAGGTCGGTGCGCGAGAGGATCTCGCGGATCTGCGTTTGGTCGAGTCGCATCGCTGGACGGTGAAGGTTCGGCATACCGGCGGCGAGCCCGTCCACGCGTCAAAGATGATATTCTTGAGCCGGCTCGCCTACGCGCGAATCGCGAGCGATCGATCGTCCGCGGAGCGCGCTCGCGCCGGCAGAGAGCAGGAGCGCGCCCGTCAGGAGTTCGAGCGCCGCTTGCAACGCCGCGATCGCATCGATGAAGATCGCCCGCCGCGGCCGGGCGTCGCGGGGAAGCAGCCATCCGTCGAGCGCCGTCGCGATTCGCACGTGTTCGAGGATCCGACCGTCGGCGACGCAGAGCCACGCGGGATCGTACCGGATCGCTAGGCGGAGCGCGCCGTCGGCACCCGGAGGAATGTTCGCCGTCGCGAGCCAGGGCTGGGCGAACGCGACGTCCAGCGGTCGAAACGGCCCGAGCGGTGCGTTCTCGGGAAGCCCCGGCGGCGGATTGCCGGCGAGCACGACGGTGCACGCGCCCCGACAGACCAGCGGCGCGTCGCCCGCCGGAAGCGGCCACCAACGCATATGCGGCGAGGTGCTCGCCACGAGTCGTCCCGTCGTCGTTCGAAGCTCGCCGCGGACGAGCGCGAGGACGTCGCGCCACGGGCCGCCGCGCGGCCGCGCGATCGGCACGTCCGATCGCGTCGTCGCACCACCGAAGGCATTCCCGAGCGTGGGGTCTAGTTCCGCGGCGAGACGCGCGTCGATCCATGCGTGCCGCGGATCGATCGTCTCGGTCGAGAAGCGGAATCGCGCGACGGTGCGGGGGTCGCGATCGCCGAAGAACTCGCCGTCACCAGCAGGATCGTCCGCGAGCGTGACGTTGCGCGGCGCCGCGACGACGCCGAGCAACGGCAACGGCACCGGCGCCGCGAGCGGCCGGTTCGCACCGGCATGGCCGAGCGGACCCGGGTCGACGCGCTGCGGCCGCAGCGACTCGACGTCGGACTGCAGATACGGCCGATCGATCACTGTTGCGACGCCGAGCGCACGCGTATACGACGCGTCGCCCCGCGCGAGCCGCGCGAGCGCGACGTCGACGGGATACTCCGGCAGCACCTCGTTGAGCGGCGTAGCACGCCCCGACTCGACATACGCATCGGGATCGACGCCGGAACCGCGGCCCTCGAAGGACATCGGCTGGAACGCCGGCAGCAGCGCGACTCGGAATTGAACGTTCGCGGGGAAGGCGATGCTCGGCAACGACGCGGCGGGCACGAAGAACGACGACGGCGGCGATGCGAGCCACGGCACGATCCAAACGACGCTCGCGAGCGCAAGCGCTCCGCCCGCGACGCGCCCCCGCGCCGGCCCTTCGACGAGGATCACGACGTAGGCGATCGCGACGAGCGCGAGGAGATCGTAGAGTTCGCGAAAGAGACCGACCGCCGCCATGTGCGTCACGAGCCAGGCATACGGCGTGGCGAGCGGGCCCTTCGTCCCCGCGACCACGAGCAGCAGAACGACCGCGGCGATGGCGGCGAGCCGGCCGGTACCGCTGCGCAATGCTCCGCGAACGCCGGCGAGCGCCGCGAGCGCAAAGGCGGCGCCGACGAACCGGTAGGGCGCAAACGCGCGAGCATAATCGGTGAAGTAGCCGTCGAGCACAAGCGCGGCGCCGGGAGCGACCGACTGATCGCGCTGCCAATCGAGGTTGAACGGCGTTCCCGCGATGCTCGCGATCGACGCGGCGATCCCGGCGGCGATCGGCGCCGCGGCCGCGGCGACGATGCCGGCGACGCGGTACCGCCTCGTCCGCAGGCACCAGATGACGAGCGGCACGAACGCAATCGCGAAGAACTCGATCTGCGTGATCGCGAACGCCGCGAGCACGAGCAAAACGCACGGTCGCGGCGCCGGCCGAACGATCTCGGCGACGAGCGCGAACGCGAGTCCGTAGGCGAGGACCATCACCATGTGCCCCGCGACGAGCTTCGAATACACCCAGGGATTGAGCGCCGCGAAGAGCGTGACGGCGACCCCAGTCGCGGCGCTCGACCCTCGCGCGCGCGCGATCCCGCCCGCTCCCGCGGCTGCGAGCGTGACGCCGGCCCATACGACGAAGGCCATTACCGCCGTCGTGTTCGCGATCCAAACAAAGGGCCGCAAAGCGAACGCGACGAGGTAAAACGTCGGATAGGGTTGCGCGTTTCCGATGCCTGTCGGAAGCCAACCCGACGCCAGCGCGTCAAGCCATGGGCCTTCCGCCTCCTTCGAAATGGGTACGCGCCAATCGTGCCGAAGCGCGGGCAAACCGGCGTGCAATACGGCCAATGTGACGAATACGCCGAGGCACGGCGATAAGAGACGCAGCGCCCAAAGGCGATTCGCCGCCAAGCCTCGCGTCTCGTCAAACACTCGCGAAACGCTTCCGCTCGAACCAACGGGGTACAAAAAACACGTGGCGATCAATCGGGATATCTTCGACGAACTCTTCGTACTCGAACTCGCGAACAATCACTGGGGCGATCTCGAGCGCGGCAAACAAATCGTCACCGACTACTCCCGCGTCGTTCGATACAATAACGTTCGTGCTGCCATCAAATTGCAGTTCCGCGACGTCGACAGTTTCGTCCATCCAGAAGCGCAAGAGCGGACCGACATCCGTTACATTAAGAAAACGATGGACACGAAGCTCTCGCGCGACGACCTCACCGCGCTCGTAGAGCACATCCGCAAATCGAACTGCATCGCGATGGCGACGCCGTTTGATGAGAAGTCCGTTGATTTCTGTCAAGAACTGAACCTTCCGATCATCAAGATCGCGAGTTCGGATATAAACGACTGGGTCCTCATCGAGAAGATCGCAAAGACGAAGAAGCCGGTCATCGCTTCGACGGGCGGCTCGACGCTCAAAGACATGGACGATCTCGTCACGTTCTTCGAAAATCGTAATATCCCACTTGCGCTCAATCATTGCGTCTCGCTGTATCCGAGCGAGGACAACGACCTCGAGCTTAACCAGATCGATTTCATGAAGCACAGGTATCCGGATCTGACGATCGGGTTCTCGAGCCATGAGTATCACGATTGGACGACCTCGATCGCAATCGCGTACGCCAAAGGCGCGCGCACGTTCGAGCGCCACATCGACATCGAGGCCGGCGGCATCCCGGTCTCGCCGTATTGCAGCCTCCCCGAACAGTGCGACACGTGGTTCCGGGCGTTTAATAAAGCGAAGGAGATGTGCGGCTCGGCCGGGACGCAGAAGCGCATTCCCGGGAACGCCGAGACGCAATATCTCGACGCTCTCGTGCGCGGCGTTTACGCATCGCACGAACTCGCGGCGGGCCACAAGCTCACCGAGGACGACGTGTTTCTCGCAGTGCCGCTCCTGCAGGGGCAGCTCTCATGCCGCGAGCTCATCGCCGGCGAGACGCTGACAAAGCCGCTCGTGCAAGGGCAACCACTCATGCTCGACGGCGTCGATACGCCCTACGGCCGGAACCCGCAGATGCGTGCGCGCATCGAACAACGCGGCATTGCCGCGGGTGTTAATGGAAAGACGACGGCCGGCGTTCATTGATCGGTAGCGCGCCCCCCGTCGCACGTCAGGCGGCGGTCCGGCATGCCGACGAGGTCATGGATTGGCTCGTCGAGCTCGGATACACGCACTGCTTCTTCGTTGCCGGAGGCAACATCATGCATTTCCTCAACGCGGCGCGCTCGCGCTTCGCCTGCGTGCCGGTCGTGCATGAGGTTGCCGCGGGAATCGCGGTCGAGTACTTCAACGAGACGGGCGGGGATGGCCGCGCGTTCGCGCTCGTCACCGCGGGCCCGGGGATCACGAACGTGATCACGGCCCTCGCCGGCGCGTTCCTCGAGAGCCGCGAACTGCTTTGCATCGGCGGCCAAGTCAAGAGCACCGACATCGCGACGGGCGGCATCCGGCAGCGCGGAATTCAGGAGATCGACGGCGTCGCGCTCGCGGGACCCGTTTGCGTGCACGCGGAGCGCATCGAGCGGCCGATGGCAAAGTCGTCGTTCGTCGCCGCCGTCGAGCGCGGCCGGACGCCACGTAAGGGGCCGGTCTTCCTCGAGTTCTGCCTCGATGCGCAAGGTGCGCCGCTAGAACCGCAGCCCGAGCGTCAGGTCGGAGCGGTCGCCGCGACCGTGTCGTTCGAGCGCTTCGTCGTCGAAGGCAAAGCGCGTGCCGGCGATATCGCCGCATTGCTCGCGTGCGCGAAGCGGCCGATCATCCTCCTTGGCGCGGGCGTCACGCGCGAGACTGCGAGCGACGTGATCGCGGACCTGCGCCGAATCGGCGCACCCGTGCAGACGACCTGGAATGGCATCGACCGCATTGGAGCGGCCGAAGCGATCTACGTTGGGCGGCCAAACACGTGGGGGCAGCGCTTCGCGAACGTCCTCATCCAACAGGCCGATCTCGTGATCGCTCTCGGCACGCGCCTCGGCCTGCAGCAGACGGGCTTCAACTGGCAGCAGTTCGCGCCGCTCGCGACGGTCGTGCAGGTCGACATCGATGAAGCCGAATTGCGCAAGGGTCATCCGCACGTCGATCTCGCGATCGCCGGCGACGCGAATGCGCTGTTGCGCGAACTTGTTCGCGGCGACTACGCCGACTATTCGGAGTGGCTCGCGTTTTGTCACCACGTGGAGCGGTCGCTGCCGCTCAATGATCCGGCGAATGACGTCCGAGCAGGTTATATCAATCCCTTCGATTTCTACGCCGAGCTCTCGACCTTTGCCGACGCGGACGATCTGCTTGTGCCGTGCAGCAGCGGCGGCGCGAACTCGACGGCGCTGCAGACGATCCGGCAGCGGACGGGCCAGATCATCGTCACGGACAAGGGGCTCGCATCGATGGGCTACGGCCTTGCCGGCTCGATCGGCGCCGCGCTCGCGTGGCCGCAGCGGCGCACCATCCTCATCGAGGGCGACGGCGGGTTCATTCAAAACGCTCAGGAGCTCGGCACCGTGGCGGTCAACGCGCTGAATCTCAAGATCTTCATCTTCTCAAATGAAGGATACGCGTCGATCCGCACGACCCAAAAGAACTATTTCGGCGGCGCGTACGTCGGCTGCGACACGCAGACCGGACTCGGCTTTCCAAAGTGGGCCACGCTGTTCGAGGCGTACGGCATCCCATCCATGGCGCTGGCTCCGGGTTTTCCGCGTAACGCTGCCTTCGCCGACACGATGTCGAGGCCGGGGCCGCAGGGGTTCATCGTGCCCGTCGATCCGGAGCAGATGTATTTTCCGAAGATCACGAGCCGCGTCACCGCCGGTGGCGGCATGGAGTCCAACCCGTTGCACGCGATGACGCCCGACCTCTCGCCCGATGTTGCAGCCGACGTGCTACGCTATCTCCATGCCGGGACCATCGGCGCATGACGGCGCTCGCGAAACGGACGGTCTCGGTCGTCGTGCCGGCGTACAATGAAGGCGAATGCGTCGACGAGCTCGCGCGGCGCCTACAAGCGGTCTTCGCCTCCCTCGCCGACCGCTATGCGTTCGAGGCGATCATCGTCGAGAACGGCTCGCACGACGACACGTACGAAAAGTTGCTCGCGATTCGCGCGAACGATGCGCGCTTCAAAGTGATCCGCCTGCAGCGGAACTTCGACATGGAGGGCGGGATGTGCGCCGGCCTGGCGCACGCCACGGGCGATGCATGCGTGATCATGGCGGGCGATCTCCAGGATCCCCCCGAGATGATCCCCGAGTTCGTCGCGAAGTGGGAGGCCGGCTACGACAACGTCTATCAAATCGTGACGAAGCGGACGGACAACAGTCTCTTCCGCCGCGTCGCCGCGCAGACGTTCTATTGGCTCATCAATAAGATCAGTGATCGGCCGGTGCCGCGCAACGCGAGCGACTTCCGGCTCGTCGACCGCCGGCTCTATGAAGCGTTCAACGCGATGCCCGAGCGCAATCGCATGGTTCGCGCGATGTGGACGTGGATCGGCGGCCGATCGATCGGCATCGAACACGAGCGGCCGCCGCGCTTCGGCGGGATCTCGACGTTCAACAGCTTTCGAACGACGGGCTTCGCGGTACGCGGCATCCTCTCGAGCTCGTACCTGCCGCTCAAGGTGATCCCCGTGATCGGCGGGGCGATGGGCGTCGCATCGTTCGGCGCACTCGGTGCTTTCGCGATCCGCGCGGTTGCCTTCGGCGTGCCATTTGCCGGCTTTGGAACGCTCGTCTCGCTCAATCTGCTGCTCTTCGGTTTCCTCTTCGTACTGCTCGGGCTCGTCAGCGAGTATGTCGGCATGATCTACGAAGAGGTTCGGGCGCGGCCAACCTATATCGTCCGCGACGTCCACGGGCTCGCGACAACGGTCGACGGCGAGCAGCTCGCGCTCGCGCGCCGGCTGCTCGCGCTCGCCGGTCATGTGGCGACGCCGCCGGAGACCTCGACCGCCCTGCCGATGCCGGCGAACGGTTCGACGGCGCGCGCTTCCGAACCGTAATCTACCGCGAGTGCGCCGCCCACGCGAGCGTGCGCCGGATCGACTCGTCGAACGGCGTCCACTCGGCGAGGTCGAGTTCGGTTCGAGCACGATCGGTCGCGCAGGCATAGCGATCCGCCGGCCGGTTCGCGATCGGCGTGCCGCGCACGATCACCTCGGATTCGGGCGCCGTTGCGCCGGCGACGCGCCGGGCAGCTTGCGCGATCGACATCGGCTCGCACGAGCCTACGTTGTATGCCCTGAGCGGTTCGCCGCGCACGAGGATCCGCCATAGCCATGACGTCATGTCGCCGGCGTAGAGATACGTGCGCACGGGCGTCCCGTCGCCGCCGACGACGATCGGGCCGCCGGCGAGCGCGTCGCGCACGAAATTGCCGACGGCGAAATGCCGATCGAGCGGCAGATGCGGTCCAACGAACGCGAAGAGCCGGGCGATCTTCGGCGCGACAGCACGGGTCTTCGCATAGACGGCGCAGAGCTGTTCGGCGAGCCGTTTCGCCTCGTGGTATGCGAAGCGCGCGTCGAGGGGATCGGGGCCGCCGCGATCCGTCTCCGCGACGAGCACGAGCTCGGGCGGCTGCCGGCCATAGACCGCACCGGAACTCGTGAAGAGCACCGGAACCCGGCCCGACGCCGCGGCGAGATCGAGCACGCGCCGCATGCCGCCGACGACGGTGTCGATCATGACGAGCGGCTCCTCATCGTTGACCGCGGCGCTCGCGGGCGTGGCGAGGTGGAGGATCGCATCGTAGCGGTCGGCGGGCGCGGCGAACGTACGCACGTCGCCCGCGACGGTCGAGATGGCGGCGTCGCCCGCGAGATGCGGCGCGGCCGTCGCGAATCGCGCCACGTCGCGAACGAGCAGTTCGGCGCGCGCGCCGAGCGCGAGCCGCCGGTTCGCCCAGGCGAACGACTCGACGAGCCACGTTCCGACGAAGCCCGTGCCGCCCGTCACGAAGAGACGCGCGCCGCGCAACGCCGCAAAATCGTCGCGATTGCGGTCGAGGATCTCGTCGAGATCGCGCGCGAGCGCGTGCGGCTCAGGCACGACTCGTCCGAGCGCCCACGACGGCCGGGAGATCCGCGGGCGTCGCGACGAGCGCCTCGGCGCCCGCCTCGCATAGCTCGTTCGCGCTGCCGTAGCCCCAGAGCGCGCCGAGCGCGCGGCAGCCGAGCTCGCGCGCTGCGCGCATGTCGTGCCAGCGATCGCCGATCATGGCGCGGTGCGCGAACGATCCGCCGCCTTCTTCGATTACGGCAATCGCGCGCGCGAGCGTTTGCGTCTTCGTCTCGCCGTCGAGTTCCGGCGTCGGCGCGACGACGGCCGCGAAGAGCGACGCGAGGCCCAGCCGCTCAACGAGCGGCCCCGCGAAGCGAAGCGGCTTCGACGAGGCGATCGCGAGCGTCGCAACCTCGGCGAGGCACCCGAGCGCCTCCGCGATGCCCGGTTGCAGCACGGTGCCCGTCAGCGACGTTGTCGCATAACGCGCGCGGTACCCGGCGATGAGCTCCGGCACGCGCGCCACGTCGCCGCGTTGCGCGGCGAGGATGGTCTCGAATCCCTCGCGGAGCGGCGGCCCGATCACCGCGTCGAGCGCAACCCCCGCCACGGGCGCGAAGCCGGCATCGACGAGCGTCGCGTTGAGCGCCTCCCCGATACCGGGCCGCGAATCGACCACGACGCCGTCGAAGTCGACGTAGACGACCGCGCGCGGTCGCGCTACGGCATCACCGGGGTCGCGAGGCGCGCCTCATCGCCGACGGCTTGGATCGAGCTCGCAACGTATGCGATCTGCGTGTCGTCGAGACCGGGATACGTACCGACCCAGAAGACGTCGTTCATAATGGCGTCGGCATTGCGAAGATCGCCAACCACGCGGTAGTTCACATCAGCGTACGCCGGCTGCCGGATGAGATTGCCGGCGAACACAAGCCGCGTGCCAATACGGCGTGCGTTGAGCGCTTGGACGAGCGCGTTGCGCTCGATCGGTGCGCCCGGCAGCACACGGATCGGATAGCCGAACCATGAGCTGCGCGCACGCTCCGCTTCCGTCGGCAGCGCGAGCCACGCCACGTCCGCCAGCAGCTCAGTGAGCAGCTCGGCGTTGTGGTGGCGGTGCGCGATGAAGCCGTCGAGCTTTTCGAGCTGCGAGACGCCGACGGCGGCCTGCATGTCGGTGAGCTTGAGATTGTAGCCGATGTGGCCGTATGTGTATTTGTGATCGTAGCCATGCGGGAGCTCGCCGAGCTGCCAGTCGTAACGCTTACCGCACGTATTGTCCTTGCCGGGAGCGCACCAGCAGTCGCGGCCCCAGTCACGAAACGATTCGACGAGCACGCGTAACTTTGGCGAGCGCATCATGACCGCGCCGCCCTCGCCCATCGTCATGTGATGCGCGGGATAAAAGCTGACGGTCGCGAGATCGCCGAACGTCCCGACCTGCTGACCGTCCCACGTCGCGCCGACCGCGTCGCACGTATCCTCGATCATCCAGAGCTCGTGCTTGCGACAGAAGTCGCGCACGCGCGCCGCGTCGTACGGGTTGCCGAGCGTGTGCGCGAAGATGACCGCGCGGGTCTTGTCCGACCATGCCGCTTCGAGGGCGCCCAGATCGGCGTTGTACGAGCCGAGCTCGCTGTCGATGAAGACGGGGACCGCGCCGAGCTGCACGATCGGATTGACGGTCGTCGGGAACCCCGCCGCCGCCGTGATGACTTCATCGCCCGGCTTGATGCGGCGATCGCCGAGCGTCGGCGACGTGAGCGCGGCAAGCGCGACGAGATTTGCGCTCGAGCCGGAGTTCACGAGCACGCATTCGCGGATCCCGAACCAGCGCGCGAACTCTTTCTCGAAGCGCTCGGCGAACCGGCCGGTCGTGAGCCAGAAATCGAGCGAGCTGTCGACGAGCGACTCGAGATCGCGCGCGTCGAAGACCCGGCCCGAAACGGCGCAGCCGTCGCGCTCGGCATCGAAGGGGCGCTCCTCGTACGCGGCGGCGAAGTACTCGCGGGTCTTCGCGAGCACCTCGGCGCGTAACCGCTGCGCCTCGAGCGACGCGCTCTTATCGTGCAGCATGGACGGCCGTCTCCTCGGCGAGCATGGTCCGGTACCAGGGAATCGTCGCGGCGAGCCCGCGCTCGAGCGACCAACTCGGGCGCCAGCCAAGGGTCGCGCGCGCCTTCGAGCTGTCGAGCGTTTGGTTAAGGATCTCGTGCGTCGCCGTACCGAGAATCACGGGTTCGACCTGCGAGCCCATCTCACGCGCGATCGCCTCGACGATGTCGAGCACGCTGATGCGCGTCTCGGGACTGAAGTTGAACGCGTGGCCGCGCACGTCCGGGCGGTCGATCGCTTCGGCAAGCGCGACGTACGCATCGACGACGTCGGCGACGTAGATGTAATCGCGAATATTCGCACCCGTGCTGCGTAAGATCGGGCGCTCGCCGTGGAGCAGGCTGCGGATCGTGCCCGGAACGATGCGGCTCCAATTCAGATCGCCCGCGCCGTAGATGTTCCCGCAGCGCGCGATCGCGACGGGCATGCCGTACGTCATCGCGTAGCAGCTCGCGAGCAAATCCGTGCAGCTCTTCGAGACGTCGTAGGGATGGCGGCCGGCGAGCGGCATGTCTTCGGTATACGGCAGCACGGGCGAATCACCGTACGCCTTGTCGCTCGAGGCGACGACGACCGCCCGGACGATCTCCGGCAGCCGTCGCGCGGCATCGAGCAGGTTATACGAGCCGCGCAGGTTGCTCTCGAATGTCTCGAGCGGATCACGCACGGCGGCACCGACGAGCGTCTGCGCGCCGAGATGGAAGATAACGTCCGTTTCATGCGCGTTGATCGCGCGCAGGCAGTCGTCGAAGCGCTGCAACTCGCCGCGCACGATCGAGCAGCGCAGCGCAATGCCGTCGCGACAGAACGCCGATTGCGGATCGTCGTCGCGCACGAGCGCAACGACGTAGGCGCCTCGCCGCACGAGCTCCGCGCAGAGCTGCGAACCGACGATGCCGGTCGCGCCGGTGACGAGGATGCGGCGCTCAGACCACGCCGGCATGCGACCTCACCCACGGCGGCGAGCCGGATGCCCAGAGCTCTTCGAGCAGGCGCTTGTCGCGCAGCGTGTCCATCGGCTGCCAGAACCCGGCGTGCTTGTAGCACGAGAGCTGGCCGTCGCGAGCGAGCCCGACGAGCGGCTCGTGCTCGAGCAGCGTCGCATCGCCCTCGATGCGATCGAAGACCGACGGCTCGAACACGAAAAACCCGCCGTTAATCCAGCCTTCGCTCGCCTGCGGCTTCTCGAGGAACGCCGCGACGCGGTCGCCGGCGATGTCGAGCGCACCGAAGCGTGCCGGCGGCCGAACGGCGGTGAGCGTCGCTTCGCGTCCCTCGCGGCGATGGAACGCGAGAAGATCCGCGACGTCGATCGATGCGACGCCGTCGCCGTACGTGCACATGAACGTCTCATTACCGACGATCTGGCGCAGTCGCTTGATGCGGCCGCCCGTCTGCGTCGAAAGTCCGGTGTCGACGAGATGAACTTTCCATCGTTCCGGCGATCGCTGACGAATCGTCGTTTGCCCAGTCGCCAAGTCCACGTGAAGGTCATTGTTGCTCGAGTAAAACGAGTAGAAGTATTCCTTGACGAATTCTTGACGGTAGCCGAGCGCAACGACGAACTCTTCGAATCCACCCGACGCATACACGTTCATGAGATGCCAGAGCATCGGCTTTCCGCCGACTTCTACCATTGGTTTGGGCCGGCTCACCGTCTCTTCGGATAGCCGCGTTCCCAGCCCGCCGGCGAGGATGATGACCTTCGGTGAAGACCGATCGGGCGGAGACGAATCTGCGATGTCGACCTCTGAGCTGCGCGATTCTAGAATTATTTCGGCGCGATCATGACTGGACCTCCGCAGGACCTCGTACGCAAATCGAAGTCAAGGTGGGGATACGAGCTTCTCGAAGGATGAAACCGCACCCATGCTTCAAGAACGTTCGATCCGGGCGGTGACCTCGCCGCTCACCGCGATCGTGCTCGGAACGGTCTTGATCTCGCTGTACCTATCGCCGGTGCTCTGGAGCGGCTGGACGGGGCCGGACGTTTATCGCGCTCAATTCACCGCGTTGCCGGCGTGGCTCCATACCGATTGGCTCGACGCGGTGCGGCGCGCATCGGAAGCCGAAGGAAATACGTCGCCGCTCTGGTTCGTCCGAGCGCTTCCAACGATGTTCTGGTTCGCCGGGCCGTCGCTCCTCGTGTCAAAAATCGTCGGTTTCGCGTTGATCGTCGCGAACGCGGCAACGTTCCTCGCCCTTGTCACGCTGATGACGCGCTCCTCGCGTGTGATCGCATTATGCGTTGTCGGCTTCATCATCTCACTCGAGATCCGACGCACAAACGATGCGATTCTCGGCGGGGCGATCAGTACGCCGTGGAGTGTCGAGTTGCTTTTTCTCGCAGCGATGACGGCCGTTCCGGCAATCGGCGGGACGAGCGTCGCATGGTTCGTGACGTGCATCGTTGCCACGCTCGTGGCGATTCTCGCCGATCCGACGAATACGGTCATCGTACTTCTCTTCATCGCCTTCGCATACGCGGCGAAGGCCGGCGACCAGCGTCGCCTGCTTCGCGCCGGCGTACTCGTCGCGACAGCTCTCGCAATGCGGCTGACGATCGCGATCGTGTCGAAGAGCCTTGGCAGCGTCGGTCTGGACTTACGTCGACTAGCGAATCAGGTTTCGTCGCCAATCCCGACGCTCTATCGAGCGAGCGGACACGTGGTATCGACCACGGTTTCCGCCGCGCTGCACGACGACCGGTTTGACTACATTTCTAAGATCGACGCGGCCGGCTGGCTCGTTGCGATTGCCGTCGGGGCGGCGACGTTCTTCGCGATACTCGGCTGCCGTCGCCGCATCGAACGCTTCGACACGCTCCTGTGGACCGGAGCGGCGCTCTGGTTCGGATCGATATTCTTCGGGCGACCGACACCATATCTCGCATCCTTCGGCTTCGGACTGGTCTTCGCGTACGCACTGCGTTCGCTCGGCTCGATCGTGAACGGCATGGACCGCTCGATTCTCGCGGCGTGCGGTGCCTTCGCTGCCTTCTGGATCACCTATGGTAACGACCGCATCATGCATGACTCGGTCGAGATAACGCGCGCCGAGGATCGAGTCCGGCAACTCTTCGCGGACGCACTCCGCGCGGGCGCATTGACGGGCGTGCGCGACGGTGAGACGGTCGCGATCGACGCTCGGTCGTACCCCTTTTCATTTACCGGCGGTACCGAAGATGCCGGCGTGCTGATCTTTCGCTACGGCCAGCGGCGTGTTCGGGCAATCGAAGCGGACGAGCCCGAGCCATACGACGAAGCGCTCGTCTTCGTCCGGAAGGATTCGAACGAAATGTTGGTCGCCGGCCGAGGCGAATCCGATGGAAAGCTCGCCGACGCGACGATCTTCCGGCGGTATCCCAATGCCGCACTTCGCGGCGCGATCACGGCGACGGTCGCGTTACGAGCCGATGGGCTCGAGCGATCGTTCCGTTTCGTCGGGTCTCGGCTCTCGCTCGAGCACGTCGTGCGCCGATGCGGCCCAGTACGCGTCGATGACCTCGACGTCCCCGACAGCGTCCGCATCCGGTATGGCGTCGGCTTTTTCTCGCCCGACGGCCCGATTCACCGGCCATTCGTCGGCGCGATGGAACTGCCAGGCGTCGGTTCCGAGCAGCAACCCTGGCGCTTCGGCAGCGCGCACGCGACCCTCGACGTCATTCGCGGCCAATGCGCTCGTTCGGACGTGCAACTCACGTTCGGCCTGCAGACAACCGCTCCGGCGACGGTCGCCGCGAGCGTGAATGGAAAGTTCTACTTCTGGGACGCATCGGAAGCGCGTCGCTCGATCTCCGTACCGCTCGATCTCAGCGGCAGCGCGCCAATTCCCATCCTCTTTAAGACCAGCGCCCCGGCGGCAACGGACGAAGCGTTCCTGCCGCGTTCCAACGCGTTGAAACAGGACGTTTATCATATGCTGGTCATCGACCCGCAAGCAGTATCGACGGTTGAAGAATGAGCGTCGCCTCGACCGAAGACATCGGCGATGTCGAACTCGGTACGAGTTTCGATCTCCTAGCGAGCATCGGCCTCGTCGGAGGCCTCGTCGTTGGTCTCAGCGCTTGGCTCGCGCGTGATCCAACCCGGACGGGCGGAACGCTCGCGATGCAATGGCTTCTCGTCGGCGTCGTTGCGCCGCTCTACGTGATCGCTGCCGGGTATGGTTCGCACCTTCGCCTCCGATACGAACGGCACGACCCCTGGCTACGATTCGTGCGGCCGATCTCGACGCTGCTCGCCCTCGCCGCGATCGGGCTCGCGATTTTCGTCGAGATCGAACCGGGTCGACGGTATTTGCTCGTCCTCACCGCCTTCTCGATCGCAATACATCGAATACGGGAAAAGACTCAGACTTGGTTGCGCCTGATACCGCTTGCGATCATCGTCTTTGCTGCGTGGTCCTTCACGGCGGCTGTCTCGTTCACGGGTCTTGCGGAGCTCTTCCTGAGCGCGGCCCCGTCGACGGCGCTGATGATCCCGGCATTCATCATTGCCGAGGTAACGGTCATTTCCTATTTTTCCGATACCACTACATCGCCAAACCTCGTGACGCTTCGATCGAGGCTCGCGGCGACGGCGATCACCGCTGCCGCAGGCATCTGCTATCTGATCGCCGGACTCCGCTCCGATGGCGTTCTGACCGATTTCGTCTTGTACCACCGTGACTACTATGTCGCGCCGGCCGAGATGGTACGGACCGGACACTGGCTCCTCTGGGACGTTCCTTCGCAGTACGGGTTCCTTTCGATCCTCGCGCTCGCGGAGACTCCGGCTCGAAATCGTTGGGAAGCGCTCAGCGCGCTCATCGCCATCTCGCTAACGGTCCAGGCGCTGTGCACGCTCGCGATCTTCGAATGGGAACGCTCGGGAGTGAAACAGCGAATCTACGCGGCAGTCATATGTCTGTGCATCTATTTTGGCTCGGACGGCGGCCGCTTTCCATTTGGATCACGCCTCTATCCGCAGAGTAGCCTTCGCGTCCTCTTCGTCGTCTTGCTCATAACGATCATGTTCGCGCTCTACAGAACATCGCACGCGAAGCTGCGGTATCGTCGCCTCCTCGTCGCACTCGGTTATGCCACATGGTTGATCGGCGTCTTGTGGTCGTTTGAGACTGCGGCGTGGGTGACCGTGATCTGGGTCGGCTATCTCGCCGCGGCGACGTCTATCGAAGCCGGTTCGCTGCGTTCGTTCGCATCCCGTGGTGCGACCCATTTCGCAATATTCTGCGCCCTCGGCGCCACGAGCTTCGCGGTCATCCGGCTGATCTACCAGCAACATCTAGGACACGGACCGGATTGGTACGGATTCATCGAATTCAATCTGCTCTATGCGGACGATCCGGTTTACCACGTGGCCATCGACCGCTTCGGACCTGGATGGCTGATCGTACTCGAACTCGCCTGCATCGCCACGCTCGCCATCTTTGCCATCCGCGCGAGACGCCTTCGCGCGATACCCGTCATCGTCGGCTCTTGGCTCGCCGTCTGGACGACCGCGAGCTACTACGCGGGCGAACCGTATTCGAACCATGTCGCGGCCATCGTCCCGGTCCTCGTAGCGGCGATCGCTGCAATCGTCACCATCATACGACTCGAAGGTTGGCATCGGGACTGCCGATCCGTTTCGGCTGCGTTGGCTCCGGCGATCATCATCTTGCTTGCGCTCGCTATTGGATCGCCGAGTACCCTGGTAAAGATCGAGGCTCCCGGTCTTCCCAACTATTCATTCGATCCGACGCAACGGTTTCCGACGATCGACGGTGACCTGAGAAGGATCGTTCGAAGCGCAGGCATCCGGCCGGGAGACGACGTCATCTTCTCCAATGGCTTCGCCTGGACCAAGCTAGCGAATGGATTATTACTTCCTTTCGATCGGTCGGTTGCCGGCCGAGCTGTCGAATATACGTCGTGGCTTCCCGTAAGCCCATGGGGGGAAGCCAATATGATCTACTCACTCCCCTACGATCGCGTTCAGATCTACATTGGTCGTTCACTCGACGCGAGCCGGCGAGGTGGCTGGTACATCGCATATCACGAGCATGCCGATTGCGGCGAGCTTTCACGGACGCTGCTCACGACCCGCGTCGTCGCCAATCGGAATTATGAAGCGGCGTTCTGCAGCTACGTTGCTAGCGACGACCGCTCCGTCAGCGGCCGGAGCTCTTCAAGAGCGCGACTTGATGGCGCAGGCGATCGACCTCGCGGCTAAGCTGCTGCGTCGCGGCAATCTCCGTCGCGAGCTCACGTTCAAGTCGCTCGGCCGGATCAAGTCCCGAAAGCGCCGACCGGCTGCTCACGTCGATACCGATGCGAGGCGGCACGCCCTTCTCGCCAGTAAAGCGATACGTGACGACATGCATCTCCGCTACGTTACGCAATGCGTCGCTCACGTAAGGTTTCACGTCGATCTTCGACCGATCGTCTAGGGCCGAATAGATGTGCCCGCGCAAACCGAGATTACCGTTCGCATCAATCGTGAGTAAGTCTACGCCCTTACTGCCGGTGATCGAGCTGATCGCTAGCGTTCTGCCGCCTACGCCGCCAACCTGGGTGAACGGATTGGAGAAGATCGCGGTTACCGTGGTGCGCTCGCCGACGTTCGGGAACGTGATGACGGGCGTTCCGGGCAGGGCCGTCGACGAAACGAGTTGGGCCGATCCGCAACCCGGAAGCAGCAGGATCACTGCGAATAACGCAGCGGCGCCGAGGGATCTCCGTCTCACCATTCCGTTCAGTACGACCTTGGCACCCATATCCTCTGCTGAAGCACTCGGCCGCTCAACGGATCGCATCGACTCCTGAAGGCGCCTCGCGACGGTCAACTAAATCGTAACGACATGTCGCAACCTCCGGCCGGCGAGCATCGTTTTTTTCAGCTCCAGTTCTACGATTGCCCGATATGCGGTGAAACGCGAAGCGAAACGCTCATGCGGAAGGCGGGGCGCATCTCGCCCGAGCCGTTTTCGATTGTTCGATGTACGTCGTGCCTGCATGTTCGCGTCAATCCGCGTATCGCTGATGACGCATTGGGCGAACTCTATGACGAAGCGTACTACCGCGGAGAAGGCTTCGATGCGTCGGTTGATTACTCGGGATCAGTCTCGACGTGGACGCGCGCCGAAAACGCTCGTATCATCGAGACGGTCATCGAGGCACGCCGCCGACCGATCACCCGGGCTCGCTGGCTCGATTTCGGCTGCGGTACCGGGACGCTCGTCGAAGCGGTCGTCGCGGCGGGAGCAATCGGCATCGGGACTGACGACTCGGATGCCGCGATCGCTGCTTGTCGCGAACGCGAAATCGATGTCGTATCAATCGCCGATCTCGAAAGTCAGCTTGGAACGTTCGACGTCGTCTCCGCGATCGAAGTGATCGAACACGTTCCCGACCCGATCTCGTTCGTTCAACATCTAAAGCGTTTCCTCAAGCCCGGCGGTATCATCTACGTTCATACCGAGAACTGGAACGTCGTTCGTCGGTTGCCCGGGACCCCCTATCTCATGCCCGAGGGGCACATTCAGTATTTCAGCCCTCGCGTGATGCGCATGGTTTTCGGACGTGCGGGCCTTAACGAAGTCGATGCGTTCGACCGATGCTGGTTTGTTTGGCGCCGCCTGCCTGCTCCTGTGAAACGACTGATACCGGCAGCGTGGCTCCGCGCTTCCCGAGCCGTGCTCGTCCGGAACTTTCCGGAGTATGCACCCTTCCCAGTCGCCGAAGCCTAACTCGTTGTCATCGTCGATCAGGCAGGGCGAAGCGACCCTTCGTGTTCCGGTTTTCGTTTTCGACCCAAAATGGTCGGCGGTCTCGCGGTGGCAGAACGGCCAGGCATTGCAGCGATCGATTCTTCGTTCGCTAGTAAATCGTATCAAAGATGCGTTGCTCTTCGTGAACGGCCTCGAGTAGGGTCATCCAGCGGATATTATAATAACGAGCGTCCCCAAATCGTTCTGGATCGCCGAGCGGTAGCCGGCCGAGCATGTCCTGCACGGATTCGAGGACGGTTCGTGACGGCGTGAAGCCGAGCACGCGGCTAAGCTTTGCGTTGCTCATGCGGTAGTTCCGCACGAGCGTCGGGAGCGGCGTCTGTTCGAGCTCGACGCGGATCGGCGGATCGACGAGACCGAGCGACCCGGCGACGAGCATCGCGAGCTGCCGGATCTGATAGTTCTCCTCGAGGACGTTAAAGATCTCGCCACGGATCGATTCGACCGGTGCCGCGAGCGCGCCGACGTGTACCGCGGCGACGTCCTCGACGTCGACGAGCGGTCGCCACATCCAGCCGCCGCCGTGCAGCGAGAGCTTGCGCCGCAGCACCGCATCCTTTACGAACGTATTGACGACGAGGTCGAAGCGCATGCGCGGGCTGTAGCCATAGACCGTCCCCTGGCGAAAGACGACGGGCGCGAACCGTTCACTCGCGGAGCGTAGCACGACTTCCTCGGCATACCGCTTCGAGAGCGAGTACGCCCCGCGCGGCGCAACGATCGTCGTCTCGTCGCACATGACCGGCGATCGCTCGAGCTCTCTCGACGATGCGTCGCTGTCGTAGATCGAGGCGCTCGACGCGAAGGTGAAACGCTCGATCCCGTGCGCGAGACAGCTCGCGACGAGCCGCTCGGTACCGGTCGCATTCATCTCCCAGTTCGCCGTCGTATTGTATTCTGCCGTCGGATCGTTCGAGAGCCCCGCGAGGTGGCAGACGGCATCGATTCCGAGCAGCCAACGATCGTCGAATGCGCGGAGATCGCCTTGCACGATCTCGATGTCGAGTCCGACGAGCGGACCGCGGCCCCAAAACAGGCGGTCGAGCACGACCGGCACGTGGCCGGCCTCGAGGAGCTGCCGGCAGAGCACCACGCCGATGTAGCCGGCGCCGCCGGTCACGAGAACGCGCATCGCGGTCGATTTCAGTCCGCGATGACCGTCGTCCCCTCGCCGTGCAAGCCGCGCTCGAGCGCACCGGGCCCGTTCCCGCAGATGACCGCGCTCCGAGCGCCGCGCGCGAGCGCGTCGAGCGCGCTCTGCATCTTCGGCCGCATGCCGCCGTCGAACGTTCCGTCGGCGAGAAGCATCGCCGCCTCGTGCGATGAGAGTTCGGCGATGCCGCTGGCGGGATCGCCGAGGTCGCGCCGCACGCGGTCGACGTTCGTCACGACGACGTACGCGTCGGCGGCGAGGGCGCCCGCGAGGGCGCCTGCCGCCGTATCGGCATTGACGTTGAGCGCGTGCGCCGCATCGGCGGCGACGGCGAGCGGTGCCACGACCGGGACGAAGCCTGCCGTCAGGAGCGCCCAAACGAGCGCCGGCTCGACGCACTCGATGTCGCCGACGTAGCCGAGCGGCACGCCGCCGACCGGCATTGCCAGCCGCGCCACGAGCGTCCAGCCGTCTTGGCCACTGATTCCGACCGCGCGCGCGCCGCGCCGCAGCAGCGCGCGCACGAGCGCCTTATTGACGGCGCCGCAGAGCACGCTCTCCGTGACGTCGAGCGTCGCCGCGTCGGTGACGCGAAGTCCGCCGATCCGAGGCGGTACGAGCCCTCGCGCCGCGAGCGCGGCGTCGATCTGCGGGCCGCCGCCGTGCACGAGGACGACGCGGTCGCCCGCGGCCACTCTCGCCGCAACGTCGTCGAGCAGCGGGTCGGGCGCATCTGCAGCGGCCATCGCATTGCCGCCATACTTCAGCACGATCGTCACGAGGGTTCACTTCGGCGTCGGTACGAGTGCCGCTTCGGAGGGTGGAAGATCAGCGGATCAGGTCGAGCGCATCCGCGAAGAAGCTCGCGAGCTCGAGTGTGAAGCCGGGCAACGTGGCATGCTCGAAGATCTCTCCCGGTTCGACGTGCCGTGTGCCGTCGGAGTCGTGCGCTTCGGCGGTGCGGCGGCGTGGGTCGAGCACGAGGACGAGCTGGACGCCCGAACCGAGACAAGCCGCGACCTTGGCGGCGACGTCGCGCGGGTCGTCGCCCGGTGAGAGCACCTCGACCGCGACGGTCGGCGGAAACTCCGGCGCCTGGATCTCGGCGTGCGATCGGCCCCGCAGCACGTCCGCCGCCACGTAGGAGACGTCGGGCACAAGCGGTCGCCGGGCCTTGCCCGGCGGTGCGAGCCGGAAGCGCCATTCCGGGCCGGCCTCGCCCGCGTGTCCCGATGCGCGCATCCACTGCTCGATTGCGATGAGAAAGGCACCCTGAACGCGCGAGTGATCGCGAGACCGACTCATCTTTTGGAGCGCGCGGCCGCGCACCCATTCGGTCTCGGGCTTCGTGATCGGCAGAACGATCTCGGCGGGCACCATGTCACGCGACGCTATCACGCGCCGACGGTCGCGAGCAAGCGCGACCGGCGCGTGAGGCGATCAACCCGCCGCGGCGCCCTCGCCATCGACGAGCCCGCGCGCGAAGCCGAGCACCGAGTCCGCGAGCTCGACCGCTCCGGTCGCGTCGCGCTCAGCGAGCACGTGCCGCGGGTCGGCACCGCCGAGCGCGTCGGGGTAGCGCGAGCCGACGTAGTAGAGGTCGAGCCGATTGGCGGCTACCGCGATTTCCGGCGGAATCGCAACGTCGAGCGCTTGAAGTTCCTCGACGAGCCGGCCACCCACGTGCGTCCGCGGATGGTCGTCGGCGAGTGCGATGAGCGCCGCCTTGAGCGCCATCTCCGCGCACTGCTGCGCGTGGAAGCACGCGCGCGGCGCGAAGTCGGCCGCGATCTTCTCGGCGAGCGCGAGATCCATCGCCGCGTTGGCGAGCCACATTCGCGCGGTCGCAATGCGGTCACGCTGCATAGACGCGCCTGGCCTGGCCGAGAACCCTCCGCCCGAAACTGCTCGCGGCGAAGGTCGAGGCGAGCTCGCTCGGCGTCACGACGATGAGGTCGACCGCAGCCGGCGCGCGCAGTGCGAGCGAGAGATCGGCGACGCGATCGACGGCGCCGAGCGTCGTCTCGCGCACGACCAGCACGTCGAGATCGCTCGTCGGTCCGATGCGACCCGTCGCGAACGAACCGAAGACAAACGCCTCGCGGATCTCCGGTTCGTCTCGACAAACGGCGAGCACGCGTTCGAGTGCGGCGGCGAGGATGCCGCGCCGTTCGTCGCATCGGACCGCATAGCGCTTGAGCGGCATGCCGCGGGCGTTCGAGATACGGGGAAGCGACCCATGGCGGACCCATCCGGAAACGACATCGGCGGCGCGACGGCGAACGATGTTTCGAACATGAAGCGAATCTTCGATCCGATTCACGACTTCATCGAGATCGAGCCGGGCGAACTCGCACTTCTGAACTCGCGGCCGGTGCAGCGCTTGCGGCAGCTCAAGCAGCTCGGCCTCGCGTACCTCGCCTTTCCGGCCGCCGAACACTCGCGCTTCGGCCACGCGCTCGGCGCGCTCGCAACGGGCGAGCGCGTCATGGCGCACCTCCGCCGCCACGACGACGGCTATTTCGCGAGCGACGCCGACTACGCGGCGCAGCGCCGGCTGCTGCGCGCGAGCCTCTTGCTGCACGACGTCGGTCACGGGCCGTTCAGTCACGCCTGCGAGGCGGTACTCGGCGTCATGCACGAGCGGCGCACGCGCGCGATTCTCGCGCTGCCCAAGATCGAGCGCGCGCTCGTCGCGCTCGACGTCGATCCCGCCGCGGTTCTCGCGCTGGTGATCGGCGACTCGGCGACGCCTTGGCCCGTCCTGCGGGAACTCGTGAGCGGGCCGAACCTCGACGCGGACCGGATGGACTACCTGTTGCGGGACGCCTACTTCACGGGCGTCGGCGGCGGCCGGTACGACGCCGAGCAGCTCGTCGGATCGCTGCGCGTGCTCGAGCAGAATGGGGAGCCCGTGCTCGGCGTGGACGGCCGCGGCGTCGTCGCGCTCGAGTCCTTCGTGCTCGCGCGATACCTCATGTTCTCGACCGTTTACTTCCATCACACGACGCGCCAGTTCGAACGCATCCTGCACGGCGCGCTCGACGAGATCTGGCCCGATCCGCGCGCGCTCGACCCCGTCGAAGAGTTCCTCGCGTGGGACGACGCGCGCGCGCTCGAGGCGATGCGCACGGCGACGGGACCCGAGGCGCGGGCGGTTCGTAACCGCAAGACCCTCTACGCGCTCGTCGCGGAATACAACGCCGAGCGCGATCTCGTGAGCTTCGCCTCGGGCGAGGCGGCGCTGCGCGAGCGCTACGGCGACGCCGTGTGGGCCGACGCGCAGGAGCAGCTGATGCACCGGCTCCCGCTCGGCATCGACACGAGCGCACCGACCGTCCTCGTGCGCACGCGCCGCGGCACGGTCGACGCGCGCTCCGCCTCCGACCTCATCGCGCGCGTTAGCGGGAAGGCGTATTGGCGCAAGCTCTACGTGCGGCGCGATTCGGCCGACCCCGCCGAGGCGCGCGCACTCTGCACGGCGGCGGAGGGGGCAGCGACGGCCGCGAGAACCGAGCCTGCGTGGCGCTGAGATCTTCTCCCACCCGGCTCGCGAACGCGCTGCTCTTCACCCCGGACGTCTTCGACGACGATCGCGGTTATTTCAAGGAGACGTACTCGACGCGCAAGTACCGCGCGCTCGGCCTCCACGACGAGTTCGTGCAGGACAGCGTCTCACGCTCGAGCCGCAACGTCGTGCGCGGGATGCACTACGATCTGCGGATGTCGAAACTCGTCAACGTGCTGCACGGCTCGATCTTCGATGCGATCGTCGATCTGCGCCGCGACTCGCCGTCGTTTCTGAAATGGCAAGGCTTCTATCTCAGCGGCGACAATCATCGGCAGCTATACGTTCCGGCGGGCTTCGCGCACGGCTTTCTCGCGCTCTCGGACGACGTGATCTTCGCCTATAAGCACGGTGCGCTCTACGATCCGGCGACGGAGGGTGCGATCCGCTGGAACGATCCGGAGCTCGGCATCGACTGGCCCCTCGTCGGCGAGCCGCGCGTGACGCGTAAAGACCGCGAGGCACCGCTCCTGCGCGACTCGCCGTTCGCGCCGTAGCGCCGATGCTCGCGCGCGTCGTCGTCCCGATCCCGCACGCGGGGTCGCCGGGCGCGCTCTCGCTCGTGGCGTTCGCCGCGACGTTCGTCGCCTTCATCGCGCTCGCGTGGCGGCGGCCCGGATGGGCTCTCGGCGCGTACCTCGTGCTCGAGCCCTTCGAGCTCGCGCGCGCAATCGGCCCGACGACGCTCTCGCTGCCCAAGGCCGCGCTCGTCGGGATGATCGTCGGCCTGCTCCTGCGGCGGGCGCCGCTGCGACTGCTGCACGCACCCGCGCTGCGGCCGCTGCTCGGCGGTGCGCTCGCGATCGTCATCGTGACGGCGGCGACGCTTCTGCCGGCGACGTTCGTGGATCCCGTCTTTCGCGAAACCCTCAAGGCGAGCGAGTATCTCGCGCTGCTCATCGTCGGCATCGTCGCCTTCGACGCGGAACCCGACGAACGTGCGATTTGGCGCGCGCTCGGCGCGAGCGTCGCGATCGTGAGCGTGCTCGCGATCGTTCAGGAGTTTACCGTCTCGCCGTCGGGTTTCTTCGTCGGCAGCCGCATCGTCGCGCGCATCGCGGGTCCGCTCGACGGGCCGAACCAGCTCGCCGGGTGGCTCGGGATCGCGGTCCCGGCGCTCGCCGCGCGCACCCTCCTCGGCCCCCGCGCGCCCAGCTACGCGGCACTCGCGCTGCTCGGTCTCGCGGCGGACGCGCTGACGTTCTCGCGCGCCGGCGCGATCGGCATCACCGCGGGGCTCGCGCTCGTGGCCCGGCTCGCATGGCGCCGCGGCCGCTCGGCGAACGTCGCACGCGGCGCGCTCGGGCTCGCCGTCCCCGCCATTGCCGCCGCAATCCCGCTGGTTCTCGCGAAAAGTGGACTCGCCGACGCTGCGCTGCGGCTCTCCGGTGCCGACGAGACCAACGCCGAGAACGGCCTTGCCTCGCGCAGCGTGCTCTGGCATGCGGCGCTGCGGATGTTCGCACGTGATCCCGGACTCGGCGTCGGTGCCGGGAACTTCGAGTTCCTCACGCCGACCGTCGGGATCGTCGGCGTGAGGACGCATGCGAACTCGCTGTACCTTCAATCACTCGCCGAAGGCGGCATCGCCCTCGTCGGGGCCGTCGTCTGGACGCTCGCCGCGGCGCTCGCGCTGCTGCTGCGTGCGCCGCGCGCGCCGCTCGCAGTGGGCGTCGCCGCGGGGACGCTCGCGCTCGTGATGCACCAGCTCTTCGACACGCTGGTGTTCTTCCCAAAGGTCGGCGATCTGTGGTGGCTGCTGCTCGGCATCGGCGCGGCGCGCGCGCTCGCTCCGGACGAGCCGGCCGCATGACGCCGCCGCGCATTGCGCTCGCCGCACTCGCCGTCGCTTTCGGCGCGGCTGAGCTCGTGCGCCCGACGCGCGTCATGCTGCCGAAACGGACCGTCGCGGGTGGGCTCGTGCTGCGCTCGCAGGGCATCCACGGGGGCACGGCCGGCACGCTCGATCCGGAACTCCTCGACGACCTGCCGCGCATTCACCCCGATGCCCTCGGCGAGCTCGCGACGATCCGCGTCGCGGGCGGCGGCCTCGAGCTCCGCGGTTGGATCGGCGACCCCGACGCGCGCGCCGCGGGCATCGCGGTCTTCCCGATCGTCAACGGCCGTCGGCTGCCGGGAGCGCGCACGACGTACGGCCTGCTCCGGCCGTCGGTCGAGGGACGGTACGGCGCGCAGCTCGCGCCGACGGGCTTCCGCATCGCGCTCCCGGTCGACACCGTCTCGAGCGGCGACCGCGTTGCCGTCGGTCTCATCGCGACCGATCGGCGCGGTTATTTTCTGCTCGGCACGGACGTCGCCGGCTCGCGCGCGAACGCTACGCCACGATGAAGATCGTCATCCTCGGCAGCGCGGGTCAGCTCGGCGGCGCGCTCATGACGGCGTTCGCCGATGCCTCGCCGATCGGCCTCAACCGGCCGCGCTTCGACGTCGAGTCCGCGGCGGCGATCGCGACGCTGTTGCGCCTGCACGGGCCCGACCTCGTCATCAACACGAGCGCCTTTCACGACGTTGAGCTCTGCGAGACGCGGCCCGATCGCGCGTTTGCGCTCAACGCGCTCGCCGTCGACGCACTCGCGAATCAGTGCGCCGCGGCCGGTGCCGCGTTCGCTCAAATCAGCACCGATTACGTCTTCGACGGCGAACGCGACCGGCCGTATCGCGAGGACGACGCGACCGCGCCGCTCTCGGTGTACGGCACCTCGAAGCTCGCGGGCGAGCACCTCGCGCGGCTACGCGCTCCCGAGCATTTCGTCTTTCGCACGAGCGGACTCTACGGCGGGCCGCCGAGCGCAGCCAAGGGACCGTCGTTCGTCGAGCGCATGCTCGCGCTCGCCGCCGCCGAAACGCCGATCCACGTCGTCGACGACGTCGTCTCGTCCCCGTCGTACGTCGGGCACGTCGCGGCCGCCATCCGGGCGATCGTTGAGCGCGGCGCGTACGGCACGTACCACGTCGTCAACGCGGGCGCGTGCAGCTGGTACGACTTCGCGAGCGAGATCTTTCGCCAGCGTGGTCTCGAGCCCGACCTTTCCGCGACGACGCAGGCGGCGTTTCCCGCACTCGCCCGCCGCCCGCGAAACTCCCCGCTCGAGAACGCCGCCTTGCGCGCGCTCGGCTTGCCGGAACTCCCGACGTGGCAGGACGGTCTCACCGCTTATTTCGCCGCCCGTGACGCGCGCACACCGGCCCTATCGGTATAACGCGCCGCATCGTTACGGTCTTCACTTTTCGAGTCACGCATCGGGAAAACGGCGTACCGGACGCGAGTCCGCAGTGCCGGCCCGCTCATTGGAGTACCGATGCCGTCGATCGACACGACCGGGCCGACGACGTCGACGACAAGATCGCGACGTACCTCGCCGCCGGGACGAGCGTCGTCCTGATCGTCGATCCCGGCCGCCGATGCGGATCGATGCACGATGCGCTCGGCGTCCGGTTCCTCGTGAGCGACGATCGCATCCGCCACGACGCGCTCCCCGGGTTCACGCTCGGGCTCGAGTCTCTCTTCGAGTCGTAGCGACCCGCTCCGGTCGCCCGAGCGCCACGCGCGAACCAATCGGCGACGAGATCGGCCAACGCGTGCCGGAGCACGCTGGTCTCATTCGGTCTCGCGTTCCAAACGTTCTGTAATCGCAAGCGTACGAGCGAAACGAGATCGGTTGAGAGATCGGCCAAAAGATCGGCCAAAGAGAACGACGAACGACGTCGTCATGACCGAATCGACCGGGGAGAGCACGAGCCGGATCGAACCGGCGCTGCTCGATGACGTCCCCGAGGCGCTCGCCGACGTGATCGCAGACGTCGCGGCGGAGTCGGCCGCGCTCGCAAAAGCGCTGCATCCCCGAACGGCGGCGAGCCTCGCCGATCTCGTTCGAATCATGAACGCATACTATAGCAACCTCATCGAAGGCCACGATACGCGGCCTCTCGATATCGAGCGTGCGTTGCGCGACGATCTCGATACGAATCCCGAACGGCGCGATCTCCAACTCGAGGCGGTCGCGCACGTGCGCCTACAGCGCGATATCGACGTCCGAGCCGCGGCGGGCGACCTTCCCGAACCGGCATCGACGTTGTTCATCGAATCGCTCCATCGTGAATTTTATCGCGATGCCCGGCCCGACATGTTGCTTGTTCGCGGCCGCGGTGCCGTCGCGTACGCGATGACTCCAGGGCACCTCCGGACGGAAGCGGCGCAAGACAATCTCGTCGGCCGCCATCAGCCGCCGTCGAGCCCGAACGTCGCCGCGTTCATGACGTACTTCGAAACGCGGTATCGCTTCGACGGGCTCGGTCGCGCCGGTCGAATCGCCGCGATCGCCGCCGCGCACCATCGCTTGAATTACATCCACCCATTCCCGGATGGCAACGGCCGGGTGAGCCGTTTGATGAGTCATGCGATGGGCCACGCGGCGGGGATCGGTGCGCATGGCCTCTGGTCGATCTCGCGCGGACTCGCGCGCGGCCTGGAAAGCTCGACCGAATACATGCGCATGATGGATGCGACGGACGCGCCGCGCAGAAGCGACATCGACGGGCGTGGCAATCTCTCGCGTCACGCGCTGATCGAGTTCACGCTCTGGTTCCTTCGCGTGTGCCTCGATCAAATTCGCTTCATGCGCGAACGCTTCGAGCTCGCTTCGCTCGAATGCCGCTTACGGCGGCTCGTCGCCAATCACGACCGACTGGCACCTGAGGCGGCTGAGCTCCTCGTCCATGCGGCCGCCCGGGGTGAGGTCGAGCGCGGTGACGCATCACGCATCGCCGGCTTGCCCGAACGGTCCGCGCGCCGCATGCTCGCCGATACGATCGCGCTCGGCTTGATGGACTCGACGACACCGAAGGGCCCGGTCTCGCTCCGCTTTCCTGCCACGAGCGCGTCGGAGCTCTTCCCCGGACTCTTCTGAAACGCTCGCCGTGACGATGGCTTGCATAGTTATGCGATATATGCAAGAATCGGGGCCATGCTTGCGATGGTGCCGGAGTCGCCGCTCCAGGGCCGCTCGTTCCTCGAAATCACGGATCTCTCGGCGGCCGAGATCGCGACGATCCTCACGCTCGCGGGACACCTCAAGACCGCGCGCGTGGCCGATCAGCTCCGCTTCCTGCGCGGCCGCGCGCTGGCGATGCTCTTCGAGAAGCCATCGTTGCGCACGCGCGTCTCCTTCGAGATCGGCATGTCGCAACTCGGCGGCCACGCGCTCTTCGCGTCGGGGAACGAGTTCATGGTCGGCTCGCGCGAGACGCCCGAGGACGCGGCGCGCGTGCTCTCGCGTTACGCCGACGCGATCGTCGTTCGCACGCACGCCCACGAACCGCTGCAGCGCTTCGCCGCTGCCGCGACCGTGCCGGTCATCAACGGCCTCTCGGCGCACGCGCATCCGTGCCAGGCCCTCGCCGATCTGCTCACGATTCAGGAACGTTTCGGCACGCTCTCGGGGCTGCGGCTCGCCTACGTCGGTGACGGGCGCAACAACGTCGCCGTCTCGCTCGCGGAAGCCGCGGTCGTCATGGGCGTCTCCGTCTCGTTCGGCACGCCGCCGACGCACCGCCCGAGCGAGGGCTTTCTCGCGCGGCTGCACGACCTCGGCCGCGCGACCGGCGCGACGGCGCGCGCGTTCACGAGCGCGCAACGCGCGGTTCGCGACGTCGACGTCGTGTACACGGACGTCTGGACGTCGATGGGCGACGAGCATCTCGCCGAGCGCAACGCCGCCGCGCTCTCGCCGTATCGCGTCGATGCCGAGCTGATGGCGACCGCTGCAAAGCACGCGATCTTCATGCACTGCCTGCCCGCGCACCGCGACGAAGAGGTGACGCACGACGTCATCGAGAGCGCGCAAAGCGTCGTGTTCGATCAGGCCGAGAACCGCATGCACGCGCAGAAAGCGCTCCTGCTCGCGGTGCTCACCGATCTGCGAGGACTTCCCGGATGAAGACCACCCGCCAACGCGCGATCCTCTCGCTCGTCGCGACGCGCCCAATCCGCTCGCAGGAAGAGCTCGCGCATCTCCTCGAGTCGCAGGGTTACGAGGTCACGCAGGCCACGGTCTCGCGCGACATCAAGGACCTCGGGCTCGTGAAGGTGCCGCTACGCGGCGACGACGGCTCGGGCACGCAATTCAAGTACATCGAGCCCGGGCTCGAGCGCGGCTATGCGAGCCGCTTGCATCGCGTGATCGCGGAGCTCGTGCGCGACTGCAAGGGTAGTCTCAATCAGATCGTCCTGCGCACGCCGCCCGGCAGTGCGATGATGGTCGCGGGCGCGATCGACGACGCGGCGTGGCCCGAAGTGATCGGCACGCTCGGCGGTGACGACACGGTGCTCGTGATCGTCGCCGATCCCGCCAAACTTCCCGTCGTCCGGCAGCGCTTCGACGACATGCGTTCGGAGAACCCGTTGTGAGCTCGATCGTCCTCGCGTATTCCGGCGGCCTCGACACGTCGGTGCTGCTCAAGAAATACGTTCTCGCCGGGCGCGACGTCATCGCGATGACGCTCGACCTCGGCGAGAGCGACGCCACGGCGGGCGACGGCGCGGCCGCGGCGCTCGAAGCCGTGCGCCGCAAGGCGCTCGCGCTCGGCGCGCGCGACGCCGTGCTCGTCGACGCAAAGGCACGCTTCCTCGAAGAATTCGCCTTCCCGGCGCTGCGCTGCAACGCACTCTATCAGAGCGTCTATCCGCTCTCGGCCGCGCTCTCGCGACCGCTCATCGCGGCGCTCCTCGTCGAGACCGCCGAATCGTACGGTGCCGAAGCGATCGCGCACGGCTGCACGGGCAAGGGCAACGACCAGGTGCGCATCGAGCTCGCCGCGCGCGCGCTCGATCCGAGCATCGTCGTCGAGGCGCCGCTGCGCGACGAGCCGCTCTCGCGTCCCGACGCCATCGAGTTCGCGCGCACCAATGGCGTCCCGATCGCGCACACGGCCGCGAAGCCGTATTCGATCGACGCGAACCTCTGGGGCCGCAGCATCGAGGCCGGCATCCTCGAGAACCCCTGGAACGCGCCGCCCGAGGATGCCTACGCGTGGACGGCCGCGCCCGCGGACCGGCCGGCCGAACCCGAGCACGTCGTCGTCGATTTCGCCGCGGGCGTCCCGAGCATCGACGGCGCGACGGGCGTCGCGATGCTCGTCGACTTGAATAAGCGCGCCGGACGTCACGGCGTCGGCCGGATCGACATGATCGAGGACCGTGTGATCGGCGTGAAATCGCGCGAGGTCTACGAGTGCCCGGGCTCGATCGCGCTCGTCGCAGCGCACAAGGCGCTCGAGCGGCTCGTCCTCACGCGCGACGAGCTGCGCTTCAAGGCGACCGTCGATCAGAAGTACGCGGAGCTCGTGTACGACGGCCTCTGGCCCTCGCCGCTGCGCGCCGGCTTCGACGCGTTCGCGGCGTCGCACGCCGAGCGGATGACGGGCAGCGTTCGTTTGCGGCTACATCAGGGCACGGCGATCGCCGACGGCTCGCGCTCGCCGTTCGCGCTCTACGACGAGTCGCTCGCGACCTACGGCGCGGGCGATCGCTTTGCGCACGACGCCGCGGGCGGCTTCATCGCGCTCTGGGGCCTGCCGCTCGAGGTCGCCTCGCGCGTGGCGACCGAAGCGCGGACCGCGACGCCCTCGTGACGCTACGGCGCCGGGCGGGCGGCTCGGCCGGGCTCGAGCGCGTGTCGCACGAGCTCGACGGCGCGTGCGAGTTGCGGATCGCGCGCGACATCGCCGGCTACGGAGCCGGGCGGCTCAGCGACGACGGCGTTCGGCGTGATGCCGACGCGATCGATCTCACGGCCCGACGGCAGCGCGTAGCGCGCGGTCGTGACCTTGAGGGCCGCACCATCGGGGAGCGGGACGAGCGACTGCACGACACCCTTGCCGAAGGTCTTCGTGCCCACGACGGCACCACGACGGTCGTCCTGGATCGCCCCCGCGACGATCTCGGCGGCGGAAGCGGTGTCGCCGTCGACGAGCACGGCGAGCGGGCCCGTGAACGCGACGTCGCCCGTCGCGCGCTGCGGCCGTGGCGCGGCGCCGCGTCCCTCGATCGTGAAGATCGGCCCGCTCGCAATGAACAGCGAGGCGACGACGCGCGCCTCGTCGCCGTAGCCGCCGCCGTTCCCGCGCAGATCGAACACGATGCCCCGCGCGCCGCCGGCGACGAGCCCGGCAAGCGCGACGCGCAGCTGCTTCGCCGCGCCGTCACCGAAGCGCGTCAGCGCGACGTAGCCGACGCCGGCGCCGAGTTCGCGTTCCGCGACGAGCGGCGGCACGATCTTCGCGCGCACGAGCCCGAGGACGCGCGGCTCGGGCGACCCGCCGCTGCATACCGCGACGTGCAAACGACTCCCGATCTTCCCGCGCAGCAACGCCGCAACGGATTCGGGAGCGAGCCCGGCGATGCTGCGGCCGTCGATCGCGACGATCGTGTCGGCGGGCTCGATTCCGGCGTTTGCGGCCGGGCCGCCGGCGACGACGGAGGCGACCTGCGCGCCCGCGCCGTCGGGCGGCACGACGAGCGTCGCGCCGATCCCGCCGAACGCCGTGCCGTCGAGATAGTTCTTGAACTTCGCGAGCGCGGGCGGCTGGAACAGCAGCGTGTAGGGATCGCGTGCGGCGCTCGCCTCGCCGCGGATCGCGGCGCGCACGAGGCCGTCCGCCGTGACGCGCCCGCCGCCGCGTTCGAGCGCGCCGAGCACGAGCCGGTCGACGTAATCGGCGGCATCGTACCGGTCGACGCGGTGCGGCACGTACGGGAGCGGCAACGCGCCGAGCCCGCGGCCAACGAGATACGCGCCGACGCCGGTCCGCGCGCCGCCCGCGAGCGTCGCGGGACTCAGCGGCCGGTAGTAGGTGGTGCCCAGGACGGAGATCCCGATTTGCAGCTCGATCAGATCGAGCGCGGAGATCGTCGGGGCCGCGGCGCGATGCGGTGGGGCGGAATGCGTCACAGTGCGACGACGTTCGGCGCGGGCCGTGCGGCGTCTTTGGCGCATTGCCGCAAAGTCGGCGTACGAGCCACACGGCTCAACGTAAACCGATCTTCTCCAGCCTCCGATCCGACACCGGATCGATCGATGGCTCGAGCAGGAGCGGCCTCCGGAAGGACAAGCAGCGCCGCTTCGCAATTCGGTGAAGAACCGCTAGGGCTTATCCCGTGGTGAGAGCATTCGCGGAGCGTAGAGATGCTGCCAAAAGACGCGGCCATCTTGCCGGATAGCGCGTGGAACGAAATCGCGGTTCGGCTGAGGGCGGAGATCCTGTCGGGCCGGATACCGGCAGGCGAGCGCCTTCGACAAGATCACCTCGCGGAACGCCTCGGCGTCAGCCACATTCCCGTGCGCGAGGCCCTTCGCCAGTTGGCGTCGGAAGGTTTCGTGACGATCACACCTCGTCGAGGCGCGGTGGTCTCGCAACTCGACGCGCGTCAGTTCGAGGAAGTCATGTGGCTCCGCGGGCTACTCGAGCCCGCGTTACTTCGCCAAGCAATTCCGCGAATGACCGAGGGAACGCTCGACGATGCTCGCCGGATTCTCGCTGCGATCGACGCTACGAAAACGGCGCCTGCTTGGGCCGAATTGAATCACGCCTTCCATATCGCCTTATGTCAACCGGCCTGCCGGATGCAAGCGTATGCCATCGTCGAGCGTTTACACATGATGCAAGAACGCTACTTGCGACTCGCAGCGACGCTCACCGGCGACGTCGACACGCTGCAGGCCGAGCATTATGCGATTCTCGACGCGATCGAACGCGGTGACGTCGAGGCCGCCGTTACGCTTCTCGAAGATCATATCGCCGTCGGCGGCCGCGCTCTCTTGACCATCCTTCAAGACGACGCCACCGCTGCGGCGACCGCGTTGCAGCCGGCTCGCGAGCGTTCCGCAGCTCGTTCGGCGTAACGGCGAAGCCGTCCGTCGAAACCGTCACTCGATGCGTGGGCGTGAAGCAACGCAGCAACGCGGGCTCCGCCGATCCGCTCGAGGCCGTCGATCGCACATTGCCGTACGCGGAGATCGACATCGTACAGCGCCTTCGAAATCGTGTCGACGATTCTCCCGTCACCGAGCTCTCGTTCGAGTGTCGCCAGCGCGACGACGACGCTTTGCTTGAGCCTCGAACTGCGTGCGGCTCGATACGTCTCGAGTAAGACCTTCTCGCACCGGCGTTCGCCGAGTTCACCCAGACCGAGGACCGCGCCTTTCGCGATAGCGTCGCGCGAACTCGGTCGTGCGAGCTGATCGATGAGCACGGCATACGCTCTCGCATCGCGCGTCTTGCCGAGCGAGCGTAGCGCCTCGCCCGAGGTCTCGACGTCCGGTTCACATGCGATGAGCGTGAGCAGGGCGTCGACTGCCAGAGGATCGTCGCGTCTTCCGAGCGCTTTGCAACCGGCGCGGCGCACGCGCGAATCGGCGTCGCGAGTTGCCGTTCGTACGAGATCTCGAGCCCACGGAAGCGATGCCTTCCCGAGCGTCGTCGCGATCTCTCGTCGCACGCCCCAGAAGGGATCGCAGTGTAGCGCGTATTCGAGCACGGCTCGCGATGCCCGCGAGCCGTCCCGCACGAGCGCGCCGGCTGCGCCCGCACGCAAGACGACGGACGAGTCGTACCGCAACGCAGCACGCGCATGAATCGCATCGAGGTCGCGTTCAAGCGTGCCCGGCAGCCAGCCCGACGGGTCGATTCGCACGAGCGCGGGACGTCTCGGGATCGCGATCACGATCTCCGTGAGCGCCTCGTCGATCACGATGCGCTCACGTCGCTCGCCGCAGACCTCATTCGGTCCCGCATCGTTGACGATCGCCGGTGGCGCTGCCTCTATGAAACCAATCTCGAATTCGCAATGAAACGGCGGCCGTTCGGCATCGATTGGTTGGTGCTGTTCGACACGAATACGCATCATGCCGTCGGTGGCGTCATAGCGTGCCGAGATCGTAAGATCCGGGTGACCGGCGCGACCGACCCATTGATCGAGAAACCCCCGGATGTTTCTGCCAGTTTCGCGTTCTGCCGCGCGGGCGAGATCGACGGTCTCGACTGCGCCGTCTTGATTATCGCGAACGTAGCGCGCGATCGTTCGGCGAAAACGCTCCTCGCCGAGCGCACCCCGAAGACAGTGGATGATCGTGCTCGCCTTCTCGTAGGCGTGCCTGTCGAAGAGTTCGAGAGGCCGAACATAGTGGGCGCACGCTACGGCGCGGACGTACCGTGTATTCGCTTCCTGCAAGTACGTCTCGAACTGTTCGCGGATATAGAAGACGTATTCGTCCCAGCCGTACCGGTGCTCGGCCCAAACGGCCTCGCAGTACGACGCGAACCCTTCGTTGAGCCAGATCTCGGACCACTCCCGCGCGACGAGCAAGACACCAAACCATTGATGTGCGAGCTCGTGGGCGACGAGAAACTCGCCCCGATGGGTGGACGATACGCTCTCGTCGTCTAATATCTCGTCGGTCAAGGTCGACGCGGTGGCATTCTCCATTCCAACGAACGGAAAATCGCCTACGGCGACTTGCGCGTAACCGGCATACGGATACGGCAAGCCGGTGAAACGTTCGAGAGCGGCGAGGATCGTGGGAGTCACGGCGAAGGCGCGCTTCCCGTCGGCTTCGCGGCCGGGAGCGACGAACGACCGAACCGGTACCGATGCGCCGAGGTGCTCGATGACGACGAACGGCCCCGCGACCATCGTGACGAGATACGCCGATATTGGTCGCCGTTGTCGATAGCGGTACGTCGACGTCGCAGCCTCCGCGTTGCGCTCGATGCTAACGAGCTCGCCGTTACCGAGTGCGACGTCGTGAGATGGCACGGTGATGGAACAGGTGACGCTCTGACGCACGTTCGGTTGATCGATACAGGGAATCCACGTCCGCGCATCCGTATCGTGGCCATGTGTCCAGCAGCTCGTCGCCTTTGCCGATCCGTCGGGCGGTACGAAGTAAATGCCGCGTCGCGGTTGCTCGATGCGGTACCGAACGGTGAGCAGCAGCACGTCATCCGGTCCGATCGGAGACCGAAGCGACACATCGAGGTCACCATCGAGATGGACGAACTCGAGCAAACCGTCCTCGTCGGCCACTGCCTCGATCTCGAAGTCGACGGCGTCGAGCCGCACGCGGCTCAAAGGTCGGTCGATCGCTTTGAGCGTCAGCGTGCATCGAGCATCGACGGCTCGCCGTTCGAAATCCAGCCGCATGGTCAAGTCGATGTCGATGACGTCGATGAAAAGATCGCGTGCGAATCGCCGTTTATCTCCAGATCGTACGAACCTTCCTCCGTCGATACGAACGCTCACTCGTTCCCTTGGACGCGTTCGAGTTCCGATGCATCGGTATCGAGGAGGGCGAGCGCGTCACGCGCTACGAGCGCCGTGCAGAATTCGCCGTGAAGACTCGCGATCGTCACGGCGTGGACCACTTCTGGGTCGTAGTCGATACCATCGAACCCGACCCGGTTCGAGCACGCACAGGCGTCATCGACGACGTACGTGTCGAAACCGAGATTGTTTGCCATTCTGGCCGTCGATGAAACGCACATATTCGTGAAGAAGCCGACGATGATTAAACGCCGCACGCTTGCGCGACGCAGGGCGATATCGAAATTCGTCCCGACGAAAGCGCTATTGACATCCTTGCGAATGACGAGCTCCCCAGGCAGCGGGAGGAGCGGCCCTTTGATCTCTCCCGTCGGCAACGAAAGCTTCAATGGCGACGACGCCTCTCGAGAATCGTGAACGGAATAGAAGACCGGATTTCCGTGAGATCTCCATGCGTTCAATAGCTCGGCGATGTTTCGTTCGGCTCCCGGATTATTGCGTCTGCCGCTCGAGCCGCCCGATGCTCGAGCGAGTCGATGCCGTATTGACAATCGATGAGTAATAATGCCGAGTCTCGGCCGAACGCTCTTAGCACAGAGGAGATCTTTCTTGGAAACGTGTTGGCGAAAAGAGTCCGATATCGTAACGGGTCGTCCCGTGTTCGACGAGGTCTGCGACGATTTCACCCAACACCGGGCAGAACTTGAAGCCGTGTCCCGAACAGCCGCCGGCAACGAAGACGCCGGGGCGCTCGGGAATCGAGCCGAGGATGAAATGTTCGTCCGGCGTCATCGTGTACATGCATGCCGACGCTGCTCGAAGCTTCCCGGCGGCACCCGGCATGACGTCATCGAGCGCCGAGGCGATCGCGCCCGTCTCTTCCGACGTTACCGTCGTGTCGAGAGCGTCAGGATCGGTTCTCTTCCCGGAATTGTGAAATGCCGCCTTGACCCCCCGACCCGAATCCGGAAACCCGTACAAGATTCCGGGCAACTCCGCTCGTTCGATGCTAAACGACGGAAACGCGTTCGTTTCGAAGCCGTCTCTGGCGGGTTCGAACCAAGCTTGTACGACGCGACTGGCATACACGTCCGGAAAGAGCGCGGCGAGCGCATTCGTGAGCCACGGACCGAGGCAAAGCACGATTGCGCCCGCGGAGATGACGGTTCCGTCGAGCAGCGTTATGCGGCAAACGCGCTGCTCGTCTCGAGCGCTCGTGTCCGCGACATGGGCGCCGTACATCAGTCGAGCCCCGAACCCAATGGCTCGCTCGGTGAAAGCTCGGACGGCCGACTCGGGATGGATGTAGCCGGCGCCCGGCTCGAAGAGAACGGCTTCGTCGCTTCTGATTCGAAGCGTCGGAAAACGTCGGCGCCGGCTTTGTTCGTCGACTTCGATGAGCGCGATTCCATTGGACTGCGCGCTCGCGCGGACGCCGGCTATGCTCGATGCTTCGCTCTTGCCGATGTAGAGCGCCCCGCTGATCGTCAGCAGAGCTTCGCTCGTTTCGCGCTCGAGCTCTCGCCATTTTTCGAACGAGCGCCGGACGAGCGGCACGTATGACTGGTGCGCGTAGTACGTTTCTCTGATGAGCCGGGTTTGCCCATGTGAGGAACCACGATGATGGCTCGGCGCGAAGCGTTCTATGCCGACGGTGCTCAAGCCGCGTTCCGCGCATGCCGCCGCAACCGAGCTCCCGATTCCGCCGAGTCCAATGACGGCCACGTCAAAGGTCATAGCTGACTTCATCTCGTCGGACGAGTAGGAATCCTGCTATATAATATATAATATATAGGTTCAGTCGACCCGACGGCGAAGTTGCGCTCTTTGCCGTGCGTCGGTGCGAATCAGGTGCTACTCCGTCGTCTCCATGACCGAGAAGGGCTCGCGCCATGCGATTGCAGATCCGCCGGTGCGTTGCGCGGCGACAAAGACGATCCTACTCGCCATGCCGTGCGTGCCGATCTCAGCGCCGCCGTCGCCGGCCAGCAAGGGCGTATCTGCCAAACCTGTGCGCTCGGCCGTGCGGCGTCGCAGCGCGATCTGCGCGACGAGAGACACGCACGACGTTCATGCGGGTGCCCATGTGAGATTCGGGCTGACGGTTGCCCGGTTCTCGATGCTCGTGCTGCTCATCGGATGCACGCCGATGGCCGGCCCGCCGCGAGTGGCAGAATCGGCCCCGTCGCAAGTCATCGTGAATCTTCATGGAATGCCGCCGACGCTCAATCCGCTCCTGGCGAGCTGGGCCGGGATCGAGCCGTCGTTCATGTTTTCGTTTCTCACGCGAATCGACGCTGCCGGACGCACCTCGCCGGATCTCGTAACCACGGTTCCGACAATCGCCAACGGTGGCATCGTCGACGGCGGCCGGGAATTGATCTATCATCTCCGGCACGGTATCCGTTGGCAGGACGGCCCGGAACTCACGGCGGCGGACGTCGTCTTCACGTACGAGGCGATCACGTCACCGACGAACGCCGTCGTGCTCCCCGGTCCGTACGACGATGTCTCGTCGGTCGCAGCACGAGATCGATATACGGTCATCGTCAGATTGCGCCACGTCGATTCGCAAATCTCGGATGTGCTTTTCTCGTCTGCCTGGAGCCTTCCGATCGTGCCGGCGCACGCTTTCCCTCAGGGTCCGACCCACATTCGCGATTCGGCGTTCGGAACGGCTCCCATCGGAAGCGGGCCCTTCAAGGTAGAGCAGTGGGTGCACGGCGATCACGTCGTCTTGCAGCGGAACCCGTCGTATTTCCGAGGTCGACCAAAGCTCGAGCGCATCGTCTTATATTTCAACGACTGGAATCCGTCCATCACTGAATTTCGTACGGGTGCCGTCGACATGCTGCTGTCGATGCCGGTGAGTAAATATTCGATCGTCGATCGCCTCGCGGATCAAACGACGTACAGGACGGCGACGGCCGGCTTCTACCTCGCCTTATTCAACATGCGGGCCGTCAGCGACGTGCGCCTCCGACGCGCGATCGTCCAAGCGATCGATACGCAATTCGTCACCAACGGCGCCACTCGCGGTGCCGTTCGTTCGCCCAAGGCGCTCAAAGGGATGTTCAACGCATTTTACGATTCGAGCGTTCGCGGCATCGCGCTCGATCGATCGGCGGCCCGACGAACGCTCGGTACCGGCACCAAGACCCGCGTCATTCGACTGATCTCGGATACCGACCCGGATAGTGACGCGGCGGATGTGCTAATCCAAGAGCAACTTCGACGGGTGGGGGTCAACGTCGAGATCAAGACGTTCGCAACATCGCAATTGTTCGATCCGGTCAGCGGCCCGATTGCGCGTGGCGACTTCGACCTTTTCTTCACATTCTGGTGGGCGTTGCCGACCTATTACCCGTCGTGGTTCTTTTTATGTTCTACGAGCCGCGTGTCCGGCAATTATGGCTCGTATTGCAATCCTGCGATGGATAAACTCTACGCCGACTCGTTGCGCCGTTTCGATACCACGGGGCTCAGGCGAGACTATTCTGCGATGCAACGCGGTATTTGGCGTGATGTCCCGTTCGTTCCGTTATGGCAGTATACGCGGATCGACGTCTGTCGCAATGGATTGGTGGGCTGCTCGACGGGCCAAGCCTGGCCATCTTCGCTCAGCGATCAGTGGGCTTGGATGGACCGTTCGAGACCAAGCCGGGTGCGGGGTCCATGACGGACGCCAGTGGTGCGGCGGCACGACCTATCGGCGGACGAGCGGACCCGCTCCCGATTCGTTCTCCGACGGCGCGCCCAACGCCGAACGAGCTCGCGCGCCGACGCTTCGCGCGCATCGCGATCGCGAACTCGGACGCGCCGGCCGCGGCGTATACCGATCGGACGATCGTCGCGGGAGGCGGCGCGTGCCGTCCGGGAGCTCGACGGCACGATCTGACCGTGCGGTCAATCCCCTGCGGGTCAATCGTTCCGTGAAACCGCTCGACCGCATGGAGCATGGCTTCGCTGTCCCGCGAGAAACCGACCGACCGACTCGTCGCGCGTTGTGCGTGGTGATCTCTTGCTTAAGGAGCGTACGATGATGCGACCGGCTGGCCTGCGGGCACTCGTGGCGTTGGTGCTCGCCGCGATCTGGCTGACGATCGGCATCGGTCCGGCTCTCGCCGGAACGACGGGGACGATCCGCGGTCACGCGAGCGATGCGGCATCGCATGCGCCCCTCGTCGGCGCTCGCGTGACGGCCGTCTCGCCCTCGCAGAGCGCGACCGCGACGACCGATGCGCGCGGCAATTTCATCTTCATCGCGCTCGCGCCCGACACGTACACGCTCAGCATCGAGACGCCCGGGTTCAATCCGCAGTCGCTCGAGGGCATCACGGTCGTCGCCGACCAGGCGCAGACGATCGCCCTCGAATCGAGCAAGACCCTGCGGACGATCGGCGGCACCTCCACGCGCACAAGCGTCGGTGGACTCGTCAAAGCGGGCACCACGAACGACGTCTACAGCGTCTCGCCCGCGAAGCAGACGGCGGCGGCAACGATCGGCGGCGCCGGCAGCATTGATCAGGCGTACGCGGGGCTCGCCGCGCTGCCGGGCGTGACGTACGATCTCGGGCAGGTCGGCTGGGGGCAGAACATCTCGATTCGCGGCGGTGCCCAGACCGACGTGGCCAACGAGCTCGACGGTATTCCGACCCAGCGGTTCTCCGACCAGGCCTCGACCACGACGCTCTCGACGCTCGGCCAACAGGAACTGCAGGTCTACACCGGCGGCGCACCCGCCTCGGCGGATGCGGCGGGGCTCTCGGGCTACGTCAATCAGGTCGTGCGCACCGGAACGACGCCCGGTTTCGTGAACGCGTCGGTTGGCCTCGGCGGGCCGCAGTACTATCACAAGCTCTCGTTCGAGTTCGGCGGTCAAACGACCAATCGGAACTTCAGCTATTATCTCGGCACGGCCGCCGTCAATCAAACGTATCGCTTCATCGATCAGAACAACGGCGTGAGCGATCCGCGCTTCGTCTACCCGCTCGCGATCCCGACGGGCGGCGCGGGCGTCTACGACGGCAGTGGCCCGGCGATCTTCGCACCCGGTTCGACGGGCGAGCAGACGTACACGCAAGACCGTGAGAACGTCGCCAACTTTCACCTCGCCGTGCCGCATAAGGGCGGCGCGCTCAAGGACGACGTGCAACTCCTGCTGCTCGAGAGCCAATTCAACGCCACCGTCGATTCGTCGCCGAACGATCTCGGCGGTCTCGGCACCGTGACGAGCGCGCTTGGCTTCGCGCCGACGTTCGTCGACACGTACGTGTACCCGGGCGCGCTGATGACGCCGCTGACCGGCAACGAGACGCTCCGCGCCACGCAGTTCCCGGGCGGCGCGCCGCACCGGTCGTTCGGTCAGGCACTCCCGGCGGACAGCCGCGACGGCAACAGTAACAACGTCGGAATCGTCAAGCTCCAATATCAGCGTAACATCGACGAGAAGTCGTACTTACGACTCTTCGGTTATTCGACGTACTCGAATTGGTTCTTCACCGGCCCCTCGAGCGCCAACCTGACGTACGGCAGCGTTCCCGCCGACTACGAGGTGCAGGAGCACGGCTACGGCCTCAACCTGCGCTACACCAATCAAATCACGGCGAAGAACCTCCTGACGGTGACCGCCTCGTATCAGACCCAAAAGCTTCAGACCTTGAACAATGGCGCGAATGCGGGCATCGTCGCGACGAACTACGTCGATGGGGCCGGCAACTGTTACACTCCCGACGGCTCCTACGCGAGCTGCTTCACGGCGAGCGGCGCGGGCGGCGGCTTCAACCAAGTCTCGCAATACGGGGTGCTGCAGTCGCCGCTCGTGCCGTGCGCCCTCAACGCGGCGGGGCAGTGCGCCGCCGCGGCGGCCGGAACGCCCGCCGCGCTCAACGGCGCGCGCTGGGGGGTCACGGAGAACGGCCGGACGGGCCAGATCGACACCGTACGACCGTATTTCACCGCCTACTCGATCAGCGACCAGTTCCGGCCGACGTCGAAGTTGACGCTCGACCTCGGGCTGCGCTTCGAGAACTTCCTCTATCGGCTCGACGACCTCGCGAGCGGTTACCCGTCGCGCGCGTTCTGGTTCGCGGCGTACAATCGCGAATTCTGTTACGCACCGGGGACGACCGCGACGACGATGCGCGGCGCGCCCGATCCCACGACCGGCGCGTTCCCCGCGTGCAGCGCCGGGACGGGCGTCGGGCTCACGAACACGTTGCCGCACACGACGCAGTTCGGCGAGCTCCAGCCGCGCACGGGGTTGACGTATCAACTCGGCGGCGATACGGTGCTGCGCGCGTCGTACGGCCGGTACGCCGGACAATTCGGCTCGTCGTTCCAAGAGTACAACACGATCCAGCAAAACCTGCCGTCGTTCTTGGACCAATTCGTGCCGTTCGGCTACACGACGCCCTACCATCGGCTCGTGCCGTCGATCTCGAACAGCTACGACGCGTCGATCGAGCATCGCTTCCGCGGCACGGATCTCGCCTTCAAAATCTCACCGTTCTATCGGGCGACACGCAACGAACTGCAGGGCACGCCGCTTGGCTCGCAAGGCATCTACGCGGTTCTCAACACCGGCAACACTCGCGCCTACGGCATCGAATTCGCCCTGGACAAGGGCAGCTTCGATCGCAATGGACTCGCGTTCGCCCTCTCCTACACGTTCACCGCGAGCCGCACGCGCTTCAGCGACATCACCCCCGGCACGAATTACGTCGACACGCTCAACAACTTCGTTCAGCAATACAATTCGTACACGCGTGCCTGCGCGACGGCGAACGCGCGGCTGTGCGGCATGTTCGGCAGCGCGAACGCGCAGCCGACGTTCGCGGGAACGGGCGCGGCGGCAGCGATCCCCAATCCCTACTATGACGCGGCACCGCAGCCGCTCTTCGACCGCAACGCCGAGTACGCGACCTATCAGAACCTGCCCGCCGGTTATCGCGCCGACGTCGGCCGGATCACGCCGCACACCGCGAGCCTCGTGCTCAACTATCGCGCGGGCCACTTCGCCGTCACGCCGACCGCGACGTTCTCCGCCGGGAAGACGTACGGCGCGCCGCTCGTGTGGCCGGGCTACGATCCCGCGTCGTGCGCCGCGGTCGGCGCGAACGGTCAAGCCGACACGACCACCTGCGCGGCATCGCTCTTCATCCCCAACGTCTACACGGGGAAGTTCGACGCGCTCGGCGCCTTCGTCCAGCCGTCGCGCCTCTCGCTCAACCTCGCGACGTCCTACGACGTTTCCAAGCGCCTCACGCTGCGCGTGCAAATGACGGGGCTCTTGGACCGCTGCTTCCAGCGCGGCTACGCGTGGGACGACAAGAACGTCTGCGATTACTCGTCGTTGCCGTCCAATGCTCTCGCGCCGGTCGGGAACTTCGTGCCGCTCGCGTCGGCGCCGGTCGCGCTGCGCTACCCGTACTCGTATTTCACGACGTTCACCACCGCGGGCTTTATCGGCTCACGCACGCCGTTCGCGCTGTTCGCGACGTTGGACGTGAAGCTCTGAGCCTCGCCGCGGGCGGCGCTCGGTACGGCGACGGCTCCGCGCGACGTCGCACCAGAGCGTTTCCGACGCGGCCTGCGCCCGGTTCCCGCCGTTGACTTGGCGTGGTCCGAAGACCTGACTCCCGCCCACCACACGCGCCGGACTTTACGGCAAAATGAAGTTCTCTCCGATCGGCTTCGGCGCGGCAGTTTCTTCTGCGTGCCGCCCGTAGCGGTCGCGTCCCCGGCGCTCACGAATCGCGCACCATGGACCCCGCCGAGCATGCCACGACCCGCGAGCGCGCGGCGATGCAATGGGGCGGCCGATTCGGGGCGCCGGCCGATCCCGAGCTCATCGCGTTCGGCTCGTCGCTCGAGGACGATCTCGTGCTCGCGCCCTTCGACGTCGCGGGGTCGCGCGCGCACGTGGCGTCGCTGCGCTCGGGTGGCATCGTCGACGAGGCGACCGCCCGTGCGATCGACGTCGCACTCGCCGATGTCGCGGTGGAAATAACGGCCGGAACATTCACGACATGGGCACGCAGAGGCGCGTACGAAGACGTCCACGGCGCGATCGACGCGCGCGTGCGCGAGCTCGCCCCGGGTCACGGCGCGCGGCTGCATGCGGGCCGCAGCCGCAATGATCAGGTCGCGACCGCGCTCGCGCTCTACGCCGCCGATCGCGCGCGGCGCGGCCGCGAGCGGTCGCTCTCGATCGCGCGGCTCGCGATCGCGCAGGCGCGGGCCGCGCTCGAGCGCGGCGACATCCTTGCGGCGACGACGCATTGGCAGCCGGCGCAGCCGATCGCCCTCGGCTTCTGGCTCGGCGCGGTTGCGGAGAACTTCGCGCGCGCGACGCACCGCTTCGACCGCGTCGCGCGCGACGCGATGCGATTCTCGCCGCTGGGCTCGGGGGCGTGCAGCGGCTCGACGATGCCGCTGGATCGCGCGCTCTCGGCGGCGCAGCTCGGCTTCGGAGCCCCGTCGCGCAACGCGCTCGACGCGATCGGCGATCGCGACGTCGCGCTCGACCTGCTGCACGCCGTCGCCCGCTCGCTCGTCGCGGCGTCGCGCGTCTCGGAGGAGCTCGTCATCTGGTGCACGCCGGCGTTCGGTTACGCGCGGCTCGACGACGCCGCCTCGACCGGCTCGTCGCTGATGCCGCAGAAACGCAATCCCGATCCCTTCGAGCTCGTCCGCGCGAGCGCCGCGCGCGTCACGGGCGCCCTCTCGGGGGCGATGGGCAGTGCGACCGGGATCGCGCTCTCATACCATCGCGATCTGCAAGAAACGAAGTCGCTCGTGCTGCGCGGCACGGAGCGCGGGCTCGCAGCGCTCGATGCCTTCGCGCGCGCGTTCTCCGGAGTCACCTACGATGGCGCTCGGATGCGCGCGCTCGCGGGCGACGGCTTCACGGTCGCGACCGATCTCGCCGATGCGGCGATCCTCGCGGGCGCGAGCGCCCGCGACGCGCATGCCGCGGTCGGCGCCGCCGTCACGCGTGCCGACGCCGCAGGCCGTGCGCTCGACGCGAGCGATCTCGCCGCGATCGCGCAGGAGCTGGACCTCGGGATCCTGATCGCGCCGCTCGACGCCGACGCATCGATCGCTGCGAAGCGCACGAGCGGGTCGACGAATCCGCGCGAGGTCGCGCTCGCCCTCGACGATCTCGAACGCGAGCTCGTCGCGGCGCGAGACGATCGAGCCAAAACGTTTCCGCCCAATCGGGAATATGCGGGACCATGATCCGACTCGTCACGCGAGCGCGTCTCGCGGCGAGTTTCGCCGTGGGCAGCTCCGCGCTCGCACTCACGTCCTGCAATCATAGCGCGGCAGCGCCGGCACCGCCGGCAAGCGGCCCACCCGTCGTCCATACGGTCGCCGCGCGTGTCGCGACGCTGCGGCGGTCGCTGCAGCTCAGCGGCTTGATCGCGCCCCTCCATCTGGTCGCCCTCTCCGACACGCTCGCCGAGCCGGCGCTCGCGGTCAACGTCGAGGTCGGCACGGTCGTCCGGCGCGGTGAGGTCCTCGCGACCCTCGACACCGCCGATCTGCAGGGCCGGCTCGCCGCGGCCAGCCACACGGCGGCCTCCGATGCGGCCAAGACCAGCGGTGCGGCCTACGGCGCGGACTACACCTTTCGAGCCGTTCGCGGTGCCGAGCGTCGGGCGGTCGCCGCCCTCGCGCAGGCCGAGCAAACGCTGCGCAACGATGCGCGGAACCTCGCGCGCGACCGAGAGCTGCTCGCCCAGGGCTACGTTTCGGCGCGTCTCGAGCAACAGCAACGGACAACGGTACGGCTCGATCGGGCGTCGCTCGTGGCCAAGGAGGCCGCGCTGCGGACGGCGCGCACGAACGTCGCCGTCAACGGCGGTCCCGAACGTGGGCTGCAAGCAAGTACCATTCGAGCGGCTCGCGAGCAGGCGTCGGCCGCACTCGGGACGAGGGCTGAGATCACCGCCCAGATCCACAAGGCGATCATCCGGTCGCCGGTCGACGGCGTCGTCGTCAATCGAAATTTCAATCCGGGCGAGTATCCCTCCGGGCGACAATTATTCACGATCGAAGTGATCGACCGCGTGTATGCGATGCTCAACGCCTCGGCACAAGACATCCCGTCGGTTGCGATCGGGGCGCGCGCGTACGTCGAGGTCGCCGGGCACCAGCATGCGGGCCAGGTGACGGCGATCGTCGACCAAGTCGCGCCCGGGGCCACGAACTACACGGTTCAAGCGCTCTTCCCGAACGCCAATCTCGCGCTCCGGCCCGGGATGCCCGTCGCCGCCACGGTCGTCGAAGAGCCGTTGCGCGGCGTCACGATCCCCGAGACCGCCTTCCTCTCGAGCGAGCACCATGCGGTCTTCGCGGTGCAAAACGGCCGAGCGCATCGCATCGCCGTCAATGAACTCGGCACCGACGGCACGCGCGTCGTCGTCAGCGGGCTCACTGCCGGGACGCGCGTTATCGAGGACGGCACGACCATCGTCGATTCGGGTCAGCGGGTCGCCGCTCACTAATGTCGCTTACCGCACTTTTCGTCAAGCGGCCGACGCTCATCTTCGTCACGGTCGCGCTGGCGTTGCTCGCCGGCGTGCTCGCCTGGCAGAAGCTCGTGCGTCAGGAGTATCCCAACATCGCGTTGCCGGCGGTGACGATCTCCGTTACCGATGCCGGTGCCTCGACCCGCGTCATGCGGGACACGATCGTCCGGCCGATCCTCAATCAGCTCGGCGGCACGCCGCACCTCCAGTCCACGAGCGCGCTCATCCAGAACGGTCAGGCGTCGGTCACCGCATCCTTCGCGCTCTCGTCCTCGGTCGATGCCGATCTGAGCAACGTCGAGAAAGCCTACCAGTCGGCCCAGGCGAACCTGCCGCCCAACCTCGTGCCACCGGCGATCTTCGCCTCGAACCCGAGCCAGATCGCCGTCATCCATTTCGCGGTCTCGTCGCAGCGGCTCGACGCGGTCGACCTCGCGCAGATCGTCACCGGCCGGCTCGTGCCGCAGATTGAACAAGTTTCGGGAGTCTCAAAGGTCGACGTCGTCGGCGACGTCACGCCCGCGTATGCGGTGCGCGTCGATCCCGCGCCCTTGCTCGCCGACGGGTACACGATTAACGACGTCGTGGCGACGCTGCGTGCGAACAACCTGCGTGCGCCCGGTGGCTTCGCCTACGAGCCGAACCGCCAGACCGCGATCGACGTTCAGGCCAACATCACGTCGGCCGCCGAGATCGCCGCGTTGCCGCTCCAAAGAAGCGGTGCGCCGAACACCTCATCCAGCGGCGCGGGCTCGGGCGGCGGCGGCAGCACGACGTTGCTGGCCACCGGCGCGGGTGCGCTCGCCCCCACTACCGGTAGCGTCGGCGCGCTCTACCCGTGGACGGTGCCGACGTCGATCGTCCGCGTCGGCCAGATCGCAAGCATCGCCAAAGCGTATAAGCCGCGCCTGACGTTCGCGTATTCCGGCGGCCATCAAGTCGTGCTGCTCGACGTCAAGAAGACCACGGGCGCCTCGGAAGTCACCGTCTCCAACAACGTCCAGGCGGCGTTGCCGGCGTTGCGCAAGCAGTTTCCGCAGATCACGTTCACGACGCTCGAAGTGCAATCGAACCTCACAAAACGCGCCCTCGCGGGCGTCATCCACACGCTCATCGAGAGCATCGCGCTCACGGCGCTCGTCATGATCCTCTTCCTACAATCGTGGCGCAATGCCGTGATCGTGATGGTGGCGATTCCGACGTCGCTCGGCGTCGCGCTCTTCGCGATGCACGTGCTCAACCTCACGCTCGACACCATCTCCCTGCTCGCGATGACGCTCGTGATCGGCATCCTCATCGACGACTCGACCGTCGTCCTGGAAAACGTCGAACGCCATCACGCAGAACTCGGCGAAGATCCGCAGGCGGCGGCGATTCGTGGGCGCGGCGAGATCGGGACCGCCGCGGTCGTACTCACGCTCGTCGACGTCGTCGTCTTCCTGCCGATCGCGCTGCTCAGTGGCCCGATCGGCCGCGAGCTCTCGGAGTTTGGAATCGTCGTGACGGTGTCGACGCTGACGTCGCTCTTCATGTCGTTCACGATCACCCCCGGGCTCGCCGGGCGGTGGGGCCTGCTCTCCACGTGGCGGCCGCCCGGTTTCATACGCGCTTTCTCGACCGCCGTCGACGGCATCGAAGCGTGGTATCGCGACCGCGTGCTGCCCTGGAGCCTCGGCCACGCGTGGGTCATCGTCGGGATCGCCGCGCTCTCGTTCGGCGGCGCGATGCTGCTCTTACCGCTCGGCGCCGTCGGGAAGGCGTACATTCCGCCGGCCGACCGCGGCGAGATCTTCGTCCAATTCAACTACGCGCCAGGGACGCCGCTGCTGAGCACGCGTGCCGGAATCTTACCGATCGAACGGATCGTCGACCGCATTCCCGACCTGCGTTCGGAGTCGACGAGCGTCGGCGGCTTCGACGCGCCGTACGGCGGTTTCGTGCAAGCCCCGAGCTTCGGCGAGATCCACGTCTTCCTCACATCGAGCCGCACGCATTCGACGAATTATTGGGTGCGCGATTTGCAGCGAGTCGTCGCACAGCATGCCCCCGGGGCACGCGCGCTCGTGATCCCGGCGAACGGCACGCAGGGCGGTCAAGTGCAGCCGATCGACGAGATCGTCAGCCTCCATGGCGGCGGTTCTCCCGTGCGCGCCGCGCGACGGGTGCTCGCTGCCCTCCGAGCGACGCCCGGTGCCGTCGACGTGACGAGCTCGGCGAGCGAGCTCGCGCCGCTCGTCGACGTGCGCTTCAACCGAGCGAAAGCGCGTGCGCTCAACGCCAGCATCGGCTCGGCGGCAACCGCGATCCAGGCTGCATTCGGCGGGGCGACGGCGACGCAGATCCAGACGCGGCTCGGCGTCGTGTACGTCGACGTCATCTATCCCGTGAGCCGGCGCCGGGAACTTCCCGCGATCCTCGCCATTCCGCTGCGCACGGCATCGGGTGGCATCATCCGCGTCGGCGACATCGCGAGCCTCACATCGTCGCCCGAACCGCCGCTCATCACCGAGGAGAATCGCGTGGAGGTCGTGCACGTCGACGGCAACGTGTCGGCCGGCTACTCGCTTTCGGCCGTGCAGCAGAGCTTCAACGCGCGCATCGCCGCACTCCACCTGCCGGCGAGCGTGATCGTCAAGCCGACCGCGAACGGCCAACAACAGCATCTGAGCGACGTCCTCCACTCGGTCGGTTTCTCGCTGCTGCTTTCGATCGTGCTCGTGTATCTGCTGATGGTCGCGCTCTATAATAGCTACATCTCGCCGTTCATCATCCTCTTCGCCGTGCCGGTCGCGACCGTCGGTGCGCTCGGTGCGCTCTGGTTGACGCACGAGACGCTCAACCTTTTCTCGCTCATCGGGAGCATCTTGCTCGTCGGACTCGTCACGAAGAACGGTATCCTCGTCGTGGATTACGCCAATACGTTACAACGCGACGGTCGCGACAAACGGACGGCGATTCTCGAGGGCGCGGCGACGCGACTGCGGCCGATCCTCATGACGACGGTCGCGATGATCGTGGGACTCTTGCCGCTCGCACTCGCGCTCGAGCGCTCCGATGCCGTACGCCGCAGTCTCGGGACCGTCGTCATCGGCGGCATGACGAGCTCGCTGCTGCTCACGCTCGTACTCGTCCCGGTCATCTATCAGTGGTTCGCACCGACGATCGCGCCGACGGGCGATACGACGGCAGAACCGCGCAAGCAGGAGCGCTCGCGACAGCCGCGCGCCGAAGGTGCGGGCTGATGCCGCTACGCGTTCACGTCGTCGGCGCCGCGGGCTATGCGGCAGGCGAGTTCGTGCGGCTCGCGCTCGCGCACCCCGAGCTCCAGGTCGGCGCGCTCGAGAGCGTCTCGCACGCGGGCTCCCCCCTCGCGGACGCCTTCCCGTCGCTGCGCGACTACGACGCGCGGTTCGTGGGCAGTGGCGGCGTCGCTGCCGCGGTCGCGCCGGGCGACGTCGTCGTCCTCGCTGGATCGCGCGACCTCGCGCGCGAGCGCGCGCCTAAATTCTTACGCGCTGGGGCGCGCGTCGTCGACTTCTCCGATGCGTTCCGGCTCGTCGGGCACGCCGAGGGCGCGATCTACGGTTGGACCGAGCGCTACGCGCCGGCGCTCGCGCATGCGACCTTCGTCGCGAACCCCGGCTGCTATCCGACCGCGAGCCTGCTCGCGCTCGCGCCCCTGGCGGCGCTCGCGGCGCGGCCATCGCAACTCGTCATCGACGCGAAGAGCGGCACGACGGGGGCGGGCCGCTCGCCGCGCACCGAGCTCCTGTTCTCGGAAGCGGCGGACGACGTGCGACCGTACGGCCTCGCGGGGCACCGGCATCATCCCGAGATCGCGCAGCAGCTCGCCGCACTCGAGATCACCGCGCCGCTCGTCTTCACGCCGCACGTCGTGCCGCTCGGGCGCGGCATGCTCGCGGATTGTTACGCGATCTACGCAACGCCGCCGGACCCGCATGCGGTTCGAGCCGCATACGACGAAGCGTATGCGGGCAACCGGGCCGTGCGGGTGCTCGCGGCGGACCGCGCACCGAGCCTGCGCGCGGTCGCAAACACGGTCAACGCGGAAGTCCACGTCTCGGTCGACGGCTGCGTCGTCCGCGCGATCGCGGCAATCGACAATCTCGGTAAGGGTGCCGCGGGGCAAGCGATGCAGAGCATCAATCTGATGCACGGATGGGAGAAGGATCATGGCCTCAACGGTCGTTAGCGGGACGAACGGCGTCACGAAGCTCATCGAACTGCGCGGCGGGCTCGGCGCCGTCCCGGGCGTGAAGCTCGCGGGCGTCCACGCCGGCATCAAGAAGCGCAAACCCGATCTCGCGCTCGTGACCTTCCCGCAGCCGATGTGCTGCGCGTCGGTCGTCACGACCAACGACGTCAAGGCCGCGCCGCTGCTCGTGAGCGAAGCGCACATCGCGGCCAGCGGCACGACGATGCGCGCGATCGTCTGCAACGCGGGCTGTGCGAACGCGTGCACGGGCGAGCGCGGCGAGCGCGATGCGCGTGCGACCGCGCGCCAGGCCGCGGCGCTGCTCGGCATCGAGCCGACGCAGACCATCATCGCGTCGACCGGCGTCATCGGCGTCTACCTGCCGATGGACCGCGTCGTGCGCGGGCTCGAGCGCGCGGTCAAGGATCTCGACGAGGGCCTCGAAGCCGCCTACGACGCGGCCGAGGCGATCATGACGACGGACAACGAGCCCAAGCTCGCGGCCTACGCGTTCTACGACGGCGACACGCGCTACGTCGTCGGCGGCATCGCCAAAGGCTCGGGCATGATCGCGCCCGACATGGCGACGATGCTCGCGTTCGTCGCGACGAACGCACCGATGACGCGCGAGTCGCTGCGCGACGCGCTGCGTGAGGCAAGCGACGCGAGCTTCAACATGATCTCCGTCGACGGCGACATGTCCACGAACGATTCGTGCTATGCCTTCGCGCCGCCGGGCGACGCGCCGGCGCCCGAGGGCTTTCTCGCCGCGCTCAAGGCAGTGACGCACGATCTCGCCTACGCGATGGTCCGCGACGGCGAGGGCGCGACGAAGGCGCTCACCGTCGACGTCACGGGTGCGCGCGATGACGCGCAGGCACGCATCGTCGCGCGCGCGATGGTCAACTCGAACCTCGTGCGCACGGCGCTCTACGGCGAAGATCCGAACTGGGGCCGCATGATCGCGGCCGCCGGGAGCGTGAAGGCGGGCATCGACCCGATGGCCTGGTCGCTCTATCTCGGCGGGAAGCTCTGGGTCGATCAAGGCGCGATCGAAGTCCTCTCGGAAGCCGAGGCGCACCGCGAGCTCGAGACGACCGCCATCCACGTGCGACTCGATCTCGCGATGGGCGAGGCGACCGCAACCGCCTGGGGCTGCGACCTCTCGCGCGACTACGTGCGCATCAACGCGCACTACCGGACGTAAGGAGCGAACGTGGCTTTCTTTCGCGAGACCGCGACCGTGACCGCACCCGCCCGGCCCGGCGCCCCGCACTCAGACGAGCATCCGCATCTGCTCGCGAACTACACGCGCGCGCCCATTACGATCGAGCGCGGCGAAGGCTGCGAACTCATCGACACGACGGGCAAACGCTATCTCGATCTCGTTGCCGGGATCGCCGTATGCGCGCTCGGCCACGCGCATCCGCGGATCACGGCGGCGATTGCGGCGCAAGCGGCGATGCTCGTCCAGGCGAGCAATCTTTTCCATCACGAGCCCTCGGGGATGCTTGCGAACGAGCTCGCGGAGCGGTCCGGGCTCGAGCGCGTCTTCTTCTGCAATTCCGGCACCGAGGCCAACGAAGCCGCGATCAAGCTCGCGCGAAAGCTGCAGTACCGTCGCGGCCGAACGGATCAGCGCACGATCCTCTCATGCACGGGCTCCTTCCACGGCCGCACGTACGGCGCGCTCGCAGCCACGGCAAACGCGAAGTATCACGAGGGCTTCGAGCCGATCCCGGAACGCTTCGCCTATACGCCCTTCAACGACGTCGCCGCGCTCGAAGCGGCGCTCGACGAGACGGTCGCCGCGTTCATCGTCGAGCCCGTACAGGGCGAGAGCGGCGTGAAGCCCGCGACGCACGACTTCCTCGCGGCGGCGCGGCGGCGATGCGACGCGACGGGCGCGCTGCTAATTTTCGATGAGATCCAGGCGGGGATGGGCCGCCTCGGCACGCTCTTCGCGTTCCAGACCGCGGGCGTCCGGCCCGATCTCGTCACGATGGCGAAAGCGCTCGCGAACGGCCTGCCGATCGGCGCGGTTCTCATCGATAGCGCCGCCGCATCTGGCTTGCAGCCGGGCGATCACGGCACGACGTTCGGCGGCTCGCCCGTCCCATGCGCCGCCGCGATGGAACACCTGCGCATCCGCGACGAATCGGAGTTCGACGCCCACGTCGTCGCCGTGGGAGCCCGGCTGCGCGCCGGGCTCGACGCGATTGCCGCCGACCGGCCCGACGTCTTCGCGCCGGCGCTCGGGATCGGCCTGATGCTCGGACTGCCCGTGCGCGAGCCATTCTCTGCCGCATCGTTCGTCGGGCCCGCGCGCGACGGCGAGGGGCTGCTCATCAACGCCGCGGGCGACAACACGCTGCGCTTCGTGCCGCCGCTCATCATCACTGCGGCGCAGATCGACGACGCCCTTACACGCTTGCGCCGGACGTTCGCGCGCACGCTCGCGGCGGGCTTGTAAGCCCTCGCGCGCGCCACGATCGGCGCGGCGGGCGGAGTATCGCACGGTGAGCGCGCATCGAACGGCCGATGCGCCTCGTACGCCGTCGCGAAATAGGGCGCGCTCGTCGGACAGATGCACGCGCTCGACCGCTATCCGAGTTCAATCACTCGTGGGACGCCAAGTTCCGGCGTGCGGCCGACATGGCGATCCCGCACCTGCAAGTGCCGTACAGACCGAGCGCGGCGAGCGTCCTACGAACGAGTCGGTTCCTACGCGGCGGCTCCGTCGAACGGGTCGAAGCGAACAACCAGCAACGCCACGTCGTCGTGGGCGATCGATTCGCCGGCGATGGCGCGGTGGATGGCGGCGGCCGGCTGCGCCTCGTCGCTCGTACACACGCGCACGATCGCCTCGCGCAGCCGCTCACCGTCGGCTTCCCAGTCGCGCGTCGTCTCGGTGACGCCGTCGGAATACAGGACGAGCGCGTCGCCGGCCCCGAGCGCGACCTCGCACGAGGGCTTCGAGCGGGCGAGGTTCCGCAAGCCGAGCGGGAGGTCGGCACCGTCGAGGGCGACGAGCCGGCCGCGCGCATCGCATATCAGCGGCGGCGGATGGCCCGCCGAGGCGTAGCGCAGAATTCGCTCGACGGGATGCACGACGCCCACGAACGCCGTAACGATTCGGCCGTCGGATTCTTGGCGCAGCACATCGTCCGTCGAGTCCAGGAGCCGCGAGGGATCGTCGTTCCCGGTGCGCAAGCGCGCGCATGATCTGGCGCGTCTCGCTCATCGCAACCGCGGCGCCGAGTCCGTGGCCCGTCACGTCGCCGATGGCGAGGACGAGCCGGCCGTCCCGCAGCGTGAAGGCGTCGTACCAGTCCCCGCCGACCTCAGCATCGTCGTCGGCCGCCCGGTACAGCGCGTCAAACCGCAACGCCGCGACGCGTGGCAAGTCCGGCTGCATTGCGCTCTGCAAGATCCCGAGCACGCGGTGATCGCGCTCGAAACGCTCGCGCAGGAGCGACTCGGCGACCTTTCGATCCTCGATGTCCGTGGACGTGCCGAACCAGCGCACGATCGACCCGTCGAGGGCTCGTAGCGGCTGGCCGCGCGCGACGAACCAGCGATAGCGGCCGTCGGCATCGCGCGATCGATACTCGCCGTCGTACGGCGTGCCGAAGACGACGGATGACCTCCACGCGGTGACGGTGGGGCCGAAGTCTTCGGGATGAACGCCGGCTGTCCAGCCGTCGGGCAATGCGTCGGCCGGAGTCTGACCGGTGTACGCGTACCACCCTTGATTGAAGTACACGACCTCGCCCGCCGAGTCGGTCACCCAGACGAGCTGCGGAATCAGCTCGCCGATCGACTCGAAGTCGATGTCGAGCGCGGGCCCGAGACTTTTCACAAGAACGTCATCGGTCATACGGCTACGTCCGGCGACCCCGTCCGACGGTTTTGCACGAGCGCGGGGCGCTCCGAGAGACGATCCCTCAGACGACCGGCCGGTACGCCCTCTCGACGTCTCGCCGCTCGCACTCGAGCGCCAGCTCGATCACGTCCTGCTTCGTCAACACGCACGAGCACGCGGTCACCACGCACCCAACTCCCTCGTGCAGGGTGACGCCATGCCTGCACTGACACTTCATGAGCGAATCCATGCACCTTAGACGTCGTCCGCGAGAACGGCGTGGCGAGGAACATCGACTGGAGCCTTTGAATTAGTCGCGCCTAACAACGAAAATAGGACTTCCTCGCGAATCCGGAGCACGTGCATGATCGAACTCTCGGCAGTCTCATACGGTTTCGGCAGCGGCCGGGTACGCGACGCCGGCTTCCGCGTCGAACCTGGCGAGTTCTGCGCGATCGTCGGGCCGATTGGCGCTGGTCAGGAGGCCGTGCTCCGGCTCATCGCGGGCGAGCTCGTGCCGTCGGCCGGATCGCTGCGATGCGACGCGCAGCCGAAGCTCGTGACGCTCGGTTCCGACGGCATCCCGCGCTTCGAGCGCTCCCCGCGCTCGGGCGACGCGCGCCTCGTCCTCATCGACGCGACCGAGCGGCCGGCCGGTGCCGTGCGCGATGCGGGGCTCTTCCTCGCGCTGCACCGGCTCTCGGGACGCGGCGTGACGGTCGTCGCAGCGCTGCGGCACCTCGGCCCCGCGATCTATCTCGCCGACCGGGTGGTGCTCATGCGCGACGGCGAGGTGGTCTCCGACGGCTCGCCGCACGTCGTGCTCGTGCCGAAATTTCTCGAATCCGTCTATGCGGAGCGGTCGCAGCCGCGTCGCCGTACGACTCGCGCCCGGTTTCGACTGCACCCCGCCCGCCACTGATGCGGCTACGGATACGAGGTCCGCGCGGCGCCTCGTCGGCTGTCAGCGCCGGGAAGCTGCAGGGCACGCCGGTGCTCGACGCGCACCGCGTCGTCGTCGCGAATCGCTGGGGCGTCGCGCGCGGCGTGTGGATCGTCGGCCGGCCGGCCGTCGCGGCGACGGCTGCGGTCACGCTGCCGAAGCTCCCGCTGCCCGGCCTGCGCGGCGGCAAGAAGATCTCCTTCGGCGTCGACTTCGGCGGGCATCTCTTCGTCCTCGTTGTCGGCGAGGACACGCGCACGGGCGCGGTGATCGAAGCGGGCCCGCTCGATCCGTCGGGCTGCGGCGCGCTCGTCCCGTTCGACTATCCCGAAGCCGAGCTCGAAGGTATGGGCGAGCTCGACTTCCCGCCGGTACGCGTCGTGCCGCCCGACGGGCTCGACGAGGCGGCGTTCGCGACGATGCTGCTGCGCGCGCACGACGACTACGACGGCGACCAGCGGTACCTCGTCATCGAGATCCCGTTTCTGCGGGTCGGGCGCGATTCGAACTCGTACGCGATGGGCGTGCTGCTCGCCTCGGGCATCGATCGTTCGGCGATCCCGACGCTGCGCAACGTCGGCCGCACGATCGAGCTCACCGGCTATCCCGGCGCCGAGGATCCCGTGAATCGGGCGAACTTCGGCGTGTACTTCGGGCCCCCGACGACGCTCGCGCCGGCCGTTCACACGGTCGCGACGCACGGCCCGGACGGCCAGGTCCGCTACGTCGAGATCGGCGGCGAACCCGGGACCGAACTGACGTATCCCGACGGCACGACGGCGAAGCTGCCGGCGAGCGGCCGCCTCGTGCTCGCCGCCGACGCGGCGAAAGCGCGCGGGCTGCCCGCGCGCTGGTCCAAGCCGCCGAGTCAGATCGCCGGGCGCCGCCGCTTTCCGAGCGATCCGGCGCCCGCGGGCGCATGGATCTCGCTCGTCGTCGACGGCGAGTCGGTCCCGCTCGGGCCGCACGCGAACTACCGCGGCAGCGTCGCCGTACGCAACGACACGCTCGGCATCGCGATCCTTCAGCCGGGCGAGATCGTGCTGCCGCTCGGGGAGCTCGGCGGCGTGTTGCGCGACCCTTCGCGCGTCGACCGGCTGCTCCGGCTCGGCCGCGACGTCACAGTCGGTCTGCACGGCGATCGCCGGCCGCGCCTCGTGGCGCACGACACGGGCGCGAAAATCGGCGACGCGTTCGGCCGCCGCGTCCATCTGCCGCAAGCGATCGCCTGGACCGCCGGCAGTCTCGCGGTCCTCCTCGGCGGCGGCTTCACTGCCCGCGCGCTGCTCGCCCGGCGCTAGACTCTCGCTGGCGGCGGCCGCACGGCGATGCCGTGCGGCCGCGCCTGTGCCGGGCGCTCGCGACGCAGCGGCGGCGCGAACAGCAAGTACGCGATCGGCACGACGACGAGCGTGAGCACGAGCGAGCTCGTGAGCCCGCCGATGACGACCGTGCCGAGCGACCGTTCGGCCTCGGAGCCCGGATCGAGCGCGAGCGCGAGCGGCAGCATGCCCGAGATCATCGCGAACGTCGTCATCACGATCGGTCGGAACCGCTCGCGCGCGCTCTCGCGAACGGCGTCGATCGCGCTCATGCCCTCGCGGCGCAGGCGGTTGGCGAAGTCCACGAGCAGGATCCCATTCTTCGCTACGAGCCCGACCAGCAGCACCGAGCCGATGAAGCTGAAGAGGTTGAGTGTCTGGTGCGTGAGCGCGAGCGCGCCGAGCGCACCGACCACGGCAACCGGGACGCTGAACATGATGACGAACGGCGTTCGGTAGCTGTCGTACAGCGCGACCATCAGGAGATAAACGAGCAGGATCGAGAGCACGAGCGAGACGCTCATGCCGAGAATCGTGTCGTGAACGTTCTGCTGATTGCCGCCGACGACGGGGGCGACCGTGATGTCGGCCGGGAGATGGAGCGCGCGAACGTTGCGCTCGAAGCTCTTCTGGACGTTCGAGAGCTCGGCGCCCGAGGCGACGTTCGCGCCGACGTAGACGACGCTGCGGCGGTTGATGCGCGCGATGAGCGGCGGCGCGGGGACGCTCACGAGCCGCGCGACGTCGCCGACATGTGCGATGCCGCCGGAGTTCGTCGTGATCGGGACGGCGGCGATTGCGGCGAGACCCGTCTGATCGCTCTCCGGATAGATCACTTGGACGTCCTTGAGGCCGTCCGGGCCGGTGAACTGCGTCGCGATGACGCCGCCGAACGCGGCGCGGATCGCGGTCGACGCCGTGCCGATCGAGATGCCGAGCGCGCGCGCCGCATTACGGTCGAACTCGACGTCGACCTGCGGCGCGTTTGCGAACGCGGACGTCGTGACGTTGGTGGCGCCTACGGCGCGGCGCATCGCGCCCGCGACGGACACCGCGTACGTCCCGGGATCCTCGGTTCCGGCGGCCGTGACGACCTCGTCGATCGGCTGTTGGATGCCGCCCTGCGTATCGGTCGCAGGGATCGCGACGACACGCGCTGCGGGAACGAGCGCGGCCGCACGCGCCGCCGCACGCGACGCCCAACCGTCGATATGGCGCGTCGTCCCGAGAAACACCGCGACCTGGCCGACCGCGGCGTCCTGCACGTAGCCCGGCAGGTTTCCCTGATACGCACCCGCGAGGGCGGATTCGGCCCGCACCGCGGGATCCGCGTCGAGCATGCGCTCGACGGCGAGCACGCCCCCGCGCGTCGTCCGCAGCGGCGTGCCGCTGGGATAGGTGATCGTCAGGAACACCTCGCCGCGCTCGACGGGCGGGATGTATTCGAAGCCGACGACGCCGAGCGGCACGAGCGCGAACGCGACGACGACGCTCGCGAGCGAGAGCCCGAGCACGAGCGCGCGGCGGCGCAACGCCCAGCCGAGCGCGCGGTGCGCATACCAGTCGCGTACGCGCGCGAAACCCTCGGTGAAGCGGTCCACGATGCCCCACGGCCGCCACGTCGAGAAGAGCGACCAGCGGCCCGCAAGCGTCGGCGTGACCGTGAACGAGACGAAAAGCGACGTGAGCGTCGCGACCGTCACGACGAGCCCAAACTCGCGCAGAAACAAGCCGACGGTCCCCGGCAGGAACGAGATCGGGAGGAAGACGACGACGTCGACGAGCGTGATGACGATGGCCGCGACGCCGATCTCCGCGCGGCCGCGGATCGCGGCCGTTTGCGGCTCTTCGCCGTCCTGCGCATGGCGCTCGATGTTCTCGAGCACGACGATCGAGTCGTCGACGAGGATGCCGATGATCAGTGTCATCGCGAGCAGCGAGACGGTGTCGAGCGTGTAGTTCGCGAGGTGCATCGCCGCGAGCGTCACGAGCAGCGACGCCGGGATCGCGACCATCACGACGACCGCGTTGCGCCACGACCGCAGGAAGAACAGCATGACGATGCCCGTGAAGACGATGCCCTCGACGAGCGTCCGCACCACGCCCGAGAGCTGCTCCTGCGTGTAGGTCGCCTGAACGTTGAGCACGTCGAGCTGCAGGTTCGGATACGCCTTGCGCAGCGCCGGCAGCGTCGCGAGGATGGCCTTCGACGCCTCGACCTCGCTCGTGTTCGTCGCCTTCTGGACGTCGAGGGCGATGCTCGGCCTGCCGTGCGTGAAGGCGTAGACACGCTGCGGCTCGTTCGCGTCCGTGACCGTCGCGACGTTGCCGATCGCGAAGAGTCGTTGCGAGGCGCCGAACGCGCTCGCCGTCGTTGTCGACGGCGCGGCCGGGCCACCCGCGAGGAGTAGCCCCGCAACTGATTGCGGCGTCGTGACGTCGCCGCGCACGTCGACGTTGGTCTCTCGATCCGCGCCGTAGACGATGCCGCCCGGCGCGCGAACGTTGTTCGCGGCGATCGTCGAGGTGATGTTGGTGATCGTGTAGCCCGATGCCGAGAGGGCGTTCGGATGCACCGTGACTTGCAGTGAGGGCGTGACGGAGCCGTTGGCCTCGACGTACGAGACGCCTTGGACCTGCTCGAGCGCCGGGACGATCTTGTTCGTGACGAGCGACGACAGGGCGCCCGGCTCGAGCGTCGTCGAGCTCGCGACGAGCGAGACGACGACGGCCTGGCTCGGATCGTAGATCGACACGGTCGGCGTCTGCAGGTCGGTCGGCAGCTGGCGCTGCGCGTTGTTGACACGGCCCTGCGTCTGGACGAGGTCGCTGTTGACATCGGAGCCGAGCGTGAAGCGCACGACGATCGTCGCCTGACCCGGCTGGATCGCGCTCTCGATCGAATCGAGATCGGGCGCGCCCGCGATCTGATCCTCGAGCGGCCGCACGATCGCGTCGCGCAGCTCCGTCGTCGATGCGCCGGGATACGTGACGAGCACCTGGATCGTCGGCACGTCGTAGTTCGGGAACTGCTGCTTGATCAGCGTGAACGCTGAGATCGTTCCGGCGAGCAGCACGAGGGCGAGAAAAACCGTCACGAGCGTCGGGCGACGGACGAAGAGCGAGGTAAGCTTCATGCGGGAGCTCCGGCGAGCTCGCCGACGGTTGCCGCTTCGGCGGGCGTCGGCACGTCGCGATGCGGGTGGCGCGGGGCGAACCACACAAACGCGATCGGCACGACGACGAGCGTGAGCACGAGCGAGCTCAGAAGGCCGCCGATGACGACGATCCCGAGGGAGCGGCGCGTTGCCGAGCCCGGATCGATCGCGAGCGCGATCGGCGCCATGCCGGCGATCATCGAGAACGTCGTCATGACGATCGGCCGGAAGCGCTCCTGCGCACTCTCCCGGATCGCCGTGGTGCGATCGATGCCCTGCCGGATCCGATGGTTCGCGAAGTCGACGAGGAGGATGCCGTTCTTTGAAACGAGCCCGACGAGCAACACCGTGCCGATGAGCGAGAAAAGGTTCAGCGATTGACCGGTGAGCGCGAGCGCTCCGAGTGCGCCGACGGCGGCGACCGGGATCGCGAACATGATGATGAACGGCAGCCGGTAACTATCGTAGAGCGCGACCATCAGCAGATACACGAGCGCGAACGACAGGACGAGCGCAGAGCCGAGCCCCTTGACGGTGTCGGCGAGGCCCTGCGCATTCCCGCCGGCATTCGGTACGACGCGCACGCCCTCGGGAAGCCCGAGCGCCGCGACGCGCGCGAGGAAGCCCTTCTGAACAATCGAGAGCACGGCGCCCGGGGCGACATTCGAGCTCACGTGCACGACCGTCTGCCGGTTGACCCGTGACATGAGCGGCGAGTTCGGATTTTCGACGAGGTGAGCGACGTCGCCGACGTAGGCGAGATTGCCCGAGCGCGTACGAATCGGGATGTGCAGTAGCGCGGCGGTCGACGTCTGCGCGCTACGCGGATAGAGCACCTGAACGTACTCGATGCCGCGCGTCGTCTCGAACTGCGCCGCGAGCGAGCCGCCGAACGCCGAACGCACGGCGTTCGCCGCGGTCGCGATGTCGATGTTGAGCGCGCGCGCGCGCTCGCGGTCGAACTCGACGTCGACCTGCGGATCGAGCTTGGAGACCGAGTCGTTCGCGTTCTGCGAGCCCGGTGTGGCGCGCATCGCGGCGAGGACCGCGGGCGCGTACTTCTCCGGCTGGTCGTCGGCGGAGACGATGTTGAAGTCGAGCGGCTGCGCGTTTCCGCCGCCCGAGCCCGTCGCGGGGATCGCGACGGGCTTCGCGAGCGGATACTCCTCGCGTGCGAGCTTGTTCAGGATGGCGACGTACTGCGTCGTCGACTTCTTGGGATGATCGTTGAGGTAGACGTGGATCTGCCCGACGGCGCCCTCGACGAGGCCGCCGCCGAAGCCGGATTGGTACGAGCCCGCAGTCCCGACGAGATGCTGCACGTCGGGATACTTCTCGATCTGCTGCGAGAGCCGCGCGACCGCGGCGTTGCTCGTGGTCAGCGGCGTGCCGCTCGGGAACGTGAGCTGCAGGAAGATCTCGCCGCGATCGACCGCCGGGATGAATTCGAAGCCGACGTACCCGAGCGGGATCAACGCGATCGCGCCCGCCGTGGCCACGGCCGCGACGCCGACGACGAGGAACTTGAAGCGCAGCGCGAACTCGAGGACGTGCTCGACGTACAACCGTCGCACCGCCATGAAGGCGTTTGTGAACCTATTGACGATCCACGGCGGCCGCCACGTCGAGACGAGCGACCAGTTGCCCGCGAGCGCGGGCGTGATCGTGAACGATACGGCGAGCGACGTCAGCGTCGCCACGACGACGACGAGCCCGAACTCCGCGAGAAACTTCCCGACGGTACCCGGGAGGAACGCGATCGGCAGGAACACGACGACGTCGACGAGCGTGATGATGAGCGCGGCCGCCCCGATCTCCTGACGGCCGAGGATCGCCGCCGTCTGCGGCGCCTCGCCGTCCTCGAAGTGCCGGCCCGTGTTCTCGAGCACGACGATCGAATCGTCGACGAGGATGCCGATGACGAGCGTCATCGCGAGCAGCGAGATCGTGTCGATCGTGAAGTTGGCGAGCCGCATCACGAAAAGCGTGACGAGCAACGAGGTCGGGATCGCGATGAGCACCACGATCGCGTTGCGCCACGAGCGCAGAAAGAACAGCATCACGACGCCCGTGAAAAAGATGCCCTCGGCGAGCGAGTGGTAGACGTTGTTGAGCTGCTGCTGCGTGAAGGTGGCCTGCACGCGCAGCACCCGGATCTGCACGTTCGGATAGTGCTTCTCGATGGCGGGCAGCGCGGCGATGAGATTGTCCGAAGCCTGTACCTCGCTCGCGCCGGTCGCCTTCTGAACGGCGAGGTTGATCGTCTGCGCCGTGCCGACGTACGAGTAGGTCCGCTTGGGTTCCGCGCCCGCGTAGACGTGCGCCACGTCGCCGATGCGAAGCGCTCGCGACGCGACGCTCCACGCATTGAGCGCGCTCGAGCCGATCCCGCTCGAGGCGCTCGCGCCGGACGCGGCGGCGCTTCCGGCGCTTCCGGACGACCCGGTGGAGCCGGCCGAGCCCGCGTTCGCCGACGCGCTCGCCGACATCGCGCTTGCGTTCGGGACGGCGGAGCCGAGCGTGCCGCCGGACGCGTCGCTCGTGCCGAACGCTGGCGACGCGGTCGGCGCGGGCGAGGCGCTGCTGCCGAGCGCGATGGGCACCGTCACCGCGAATGGCCCGGGCGTCGCGGCGGAGAGCACGCCCGTCGCCGAGCTGCGCGTGCTCGCGATCGTCGTCGTGATCACCGTTCCGCTCGCGGCTGAGCCGGTCGTCCCGGAGCCGCTCGTCGTCGACCCGGCCGTCGCGGATCCGGTGGTCGGAGACCCGGTCGTCGATGGCGCGCTCGTGCCGCCGGCCGCGATACCGGCGGCGCTCGAGCCGGCGGAGGTCGTCCCAGTGGCGGTCGACGCCGAGCTCGAGCCGCTCGCCGCGGCCGCCGACGTCGTGGGCATCGCCGCCGGCTGCCCGATGGCGGTCGCCGTGTTCGCCGTCGAGCTCGCGGCCGAGGCATTGGTCGCGGCGGAGTTCGAAGCGCTCGCCGCCGTCGAGCCGGAGACCGTCGTCGAAGTCGCGAGCGCCGCCGTCCCGGCGACCACGACGCCCGCCGGAGCCCCCGTCACGATGGCAACGCCCGAGCCGCCCGCAACCGCGGACGATGTCGCGGCCGAGCCCGTCGAGCCGCCGTTGGCCGGACTCCGCAGGCCCGTGCCGCCCTGCGGACCCGTCAGGCTCGCGGCACCGGTCGAACTGAGCGAGGACTGGAAGAGCGGCAGGTTCGCAACCGTCTGCGGATCGGTGACGTCGCCGCGCACGTCGATCGAGGTCTCTCGGCTCGGGCCGTAGGCGATCCCGCCCGGGGCACGGACGTTGTTGCCCGAGATCGCGCTCACGATGTCGCCGAGCGTGAAGCGCTCCGCGTCGAGCTTGGCGGGGTCCGCCTCCACCTCGATCGCGGGCGTGACGGTGCCGTTCGCGTTCACGTTGGCCACGCCGTCGACTTGCTCTATTTCCGGCACGATCTCGTTCGTGATGACCGCCGAGAGCTGCGCGGCGTTCAGCGACGGCGAGGTCACCGCGAGCGTCGCGATCGTCGCCTGGCTCGGATCAAACGTCCGTACCTTCGGTGCCGAGAGGTCGGTCGGGAGCTGCGAGCGCGTCGACTGTACGCGGCGCTGCACTTCCACGAGGTCGCTCGTCTGATTGGAACCGAGGGTAAACGTAGCGGTGACCGTCGCCTGACCCTGTTCGATCTGCGTCGCGAGGTGATCGAGGTCGGGCGCACCCGCGATCGCGTCCTCGACCGGCTTCACGATCGCATCCCGGATCTCGGTCGTCGAGGCACCCGGATAGCTCAGCTGGACCTGCACGACCGGGAAGTCGACGTTCGGGAAGTTCTGCTGCACGAGCCCCATGACGGCGATGACGCCGGCGATGAGCACAAGGGCGCAGGCGACGACGACGAGCGAAGGCTGGCGGACGAAGAGCCGCGTCAGGAACACGGGCTAGCTCGCGTCGGGCTTCGGTCGATGGTGACGGCCGGCGGCGCCCGGGGCCGCATCGCCCGCGAGGCGCTGGCCGTCGGCGATCCCGAGCTGACCGTTCGCGATGACGACGGTTCCCGCCGGGATGCCGGAGACGATCGACGTGCCGCCCTTCGCGCCGAGGTCGGTCACGTGCGCGACGTGCGCCGTGCCGCCGCTCGCCGTCAGGAGCGTCGTGTGCGAGTCGTCGAGGAACGCGCCCGAGGGCACGCCGACGCCGCCGACGGTCGGGAGATCGACCGACGCCGTGACCGGGATACCGGCTTGCAGCCGCAGGCCGGGGTTCTGAAGCAGCGCCTTCACGGTGAAGTTCGTCGAGCCGGGCTGCACCTGCCCGAGCACCGCGACGATCGTTGCGGGATAGCTCTCGCCGCTGCGATCGTCCCCCGCTCGCACCGTCGCCAGCGCCCCTTCGCGGATCGCGAAGACGTCAGAGCTCGATGCGTTGAGAATGGCGTAGACCTTCGAGAGTTCCTGGACGGTGAAGAGCGTGCGGCCGCCCGGGTATTCACCCGGATTGAGATTGCGATTGATCACGACGCCGTCGACGGGCGAGACGATCGTCGCGCGCGCGATCTGCGCTTCGATCTGCTGCTCTTGCGCGCGAGCCGATGCCGCGGAAGACTTGGCAGAAGCGATGTTCGCGGCTTGCAGGCCGGAGCTATCGGAACTGCCGTTGACCTGCTGGTTCGTCTGCGCCGACGAGAGCGCGGCCTGCGCCGAGCGCATGGCCGCCGCGTCGTTCGCGACGGTGGTCTGCTGCCGAAGGAACTGCTGCTGCGAGATGTAGCCGTTGTTGACGAGCTGTCGATCGCGCGCGAGATCGCTGCTCGCCTGCGAGAGCGTTTGACGCGCCTGCGTCACGCTCGCGCGCGCCTGCCGAACGGCATCGGGATTCTGGCCGAAGGCGAGCGTCGCCGTGTACTGCGACTGCGCAACGCGCGCGTCGTCGGATTTCGTGAGCTGCTGCTGCGCCGCCAGATTCGCCTGCAGGTCGCTCGTATCGAGAACCGCCAGCACCTGGCCCGCGTGGACGCGGTCGCCCTCGTTGACGTTGACGGCGAGCGTCGGCTCGGAGAGCGACGCCGTGATCGCGACGTTCTGGTACGGCGCGACGATGCCGGCGAGCGTCAGCGTCGGCGCGACGCTCGCCCGGCTCGCCGTCATCGTCGGCACGGGTGCCGGCGGCGGCGACGAGCGCGCGTGCTTCTTCGCCCCCGCCGCACCGTTGCCGCATCCCGCGATCGCGAGCGTCAGGCTCGCCAAGAGCGCGAGCGGTACAAGTTGCTTCATCGTCGCGGCCATTCTAGCGGCGAAGGCTGGGCGAGGTCTGTATCGAGCGGATCCTCATGCAGCACTCATCGGCGTCGGACGACGCGCGGCTCAGAGCCGGTCGGCGAAGTACGCGCGCAGACCGTCGGCCGCCACGCGCTCCTGGCGCATGGAATCGCGCTCGCGCACCGTCACGGTTCCGTCGGCGAGCGTCTCGTAATCGACCATCACGCAGAACGGCGTTCCGATCTCGTCCTGACGCCGATAAAGCTGCCCGACGTTTCCCTCGTCGTAGGTCGTGCGCGCGTACGGCCGTAACGCGCGTTCGATCGAGCGCGCGCACTCGACGAGCTCGGGCTTGTTGCGCGCCAGCGGAAAGACTCCGACCTGCACGGGCGCGATCTTCGGATGGAAGCGCAACACCGTCCGCGTCGACGATTTGCCGGACTCGGCATCTTCGATGGTCTCGGTCTCGTAGGCGTCGACGAGCATCGTGAGCGTCGTGCGATCCATGCCCGCGGAGCTCTCGATGAGGATCGGCGTGTACCGCGTCTTGGTTGCCTCGTCGAAGAAGGCGAGGTCCTTCCCCGAGAGCTTCATGTGCGCGTCGAGATCGTAGGTGCCGCGGTGCGCGATCGACTCGAGCTCGCCCCAGCCCCACGGGAAGAGGTACTCCACGTCGGTCCCGGCCTTGGCGTAGTGCGGCCGCTCCTCCGGCGTGAGCTCGTAGAAGCGCAGCCGCTCCTCGCGCACGCCGTACGTCGAGTACCAGCGCTTGCGCGCGGTCACCCACGCCTCGTACACGTTCATGTCGTTGCCGTCGTCCGGCACGAAATACTCGAGCTCGGCCTGCTCGAACTCGCGCATCCGGAACGTGAAGTTGCCGGGCGTGATCTCGTTGCGGAACGATTTGCCGATTTGCGCGATGCCGAAGGGCGGCCGCTTGCGCGCGGTCTGATAGACGTTCTTGAAGTTCACGAAGATGCCCTGAGCCGTCTCCGGCCGCAGGTACGCGCGCGACGCCGAATCTTCCATCGGCCCGATCGCCGTTTGCATCATCAGGTTGAAGTCGCGCGGCTCCGTAAAGCTGTGCGCGGAGCCGCAGTCGGGGCACTTCTCGAGCGACGCGAGGTGATCGGCGCGAAAACGGTGCTTGCAGACCTTGCAGTCGACGAGCTTGTCGTGGAACTGCGCGACGTGACCCGAAGCGATCCACGTGCTCGGGTGCATGATGATGCTCGAGTCGAAGGCGACGACGTCGTCGCGCAACTCGACCGTCTCGCGCCACCACGCGTCCTTGACGTTGCGCTTGAGAATCGCGCCGAGCGGACCGTAGTCGAAGAAACCGCCGATTCCGCCGTAGATCTCGCTCGACTGGAAGACGAAGCCGCGGCGTTTCGCGAGCGCGACGACGTCGTCCATGGTCGCGCGAGGACGGTCTTCGATCATTCGGTCGTGGTTAAAGCCCCCTGGGATGCGTGCCTCCCGGCATATCGGCGGCCCCGCCAGACGACGCCGCGGCCCGAGAGTCCGCACCACGCCGAGTTCGCCGCGATCGCCGCGAAGACGGCCGTCCCGAGCGGATGGAGGAAGGCCGAGCCGGGCGAGATACCGACCATGCGCATCCCGCGATAGGCGGTCCCGACGACGGCCGCCGTCGCCGCAAGCGCTTCGAGCGCGAGCAGCGGGCGACGTCGTGCGAGCGCGATCAGGGCGAGGGGCAACCCGGCCGACAGGAGCGAGAGCCAGAGCACGCCTGCGCAGAGCACGGGCACGTTGCCCTCGGCGCCGACGAACACGTTCTTCGTGAAGCCGTTCCAGATCTCGGGCAGCGAGCGGTACATCCGCACGTGCGCGAGCGCGGAGCCGCCACCGAGCGTGAGCCGGAAACGCCCGTCCTTCTTCAATTTGCGCGCGAACTCGACGTCCTCGACGAGCTCGCCGCGCAATGCCGCGTGGCCGCCGAGCGCGTCGTAGACGGCGCGATCGACCAGAATGTATTGCCCGTTGGCGAGCGCGCGCCGCGGCCGCATCGGATCGTTGACCTCAGCGAGGGTGCCGGTCGCGAAAAAGATCACGCCGAGGATCGCCGGGAGCACGGCGCGCTCCCAGAACGAGCCGAGCTCCTGGCCCGTGCAGATCGTCAGGGCATCCGTTTTCGCGGCGATCGAGAACGCGAGCGCTGAGGCCGCACCCGCCGGCGCGTGCACGGAATCCGCATCCGTGAAGAGTAGCCACGCGCCACGTGCGAGCGCCGCGCCCTGGGCGAGCGCCCAGGGCTTGCCGGCCCAGCCCTCCGGCAGCGGCTCGCCACGTACGACGCGCAGCGCCGGATACTCAGCCGCGAGGCGCGCGAGGATTGCGGGCGTGGCGTCGGTCGAGCAGTCGTCGACGACGATGACCTCGGCATCATCGAGGTAGCGCTGTTCCGCGAGGCTCCGCACGCAATCTTCGATCGAACGTTCCTCGTCGCGCGCCGGGACGACGATCGAGAGCGCGGGCAATGCGGCCTCGGGCGCGCGCCGCAACAGCGGTACTTCGAACCACGACGCCGCGAACGTCGACGCACGAGCCGCGAAGGCCAGCGCGACGAGCGACGTCGCCCGAACGAGCGGAACGAGGATCACGCGGATTCCGAGATGTCGGGCATACCGAGCACGTTCTGCTCGTTCGCTGGCAACACTCTCGCATCGCTGGCATCTCCGCCGAGTAGCCGCCCTCGTCGGCGCTGACGGCGCGGACGTCCGAACGATTGACGTGGGGCCGTCGGTCGTTCTACCATTGTTCTTACATGAGAACCACGTTGCAACGAGTCGGAAACTCCCAAGGCATCATCATTCCTAAGCCTTTGCTTGGCCAGGCGGGTTTGACGAAGGACGTCGAGATGTCGGTCGAGCGCGGCGCGATCGTGCTTAGGCCCGCGTCGGCCGTCCGCGCCGGATGGGCAGCGGACAGCGCCCGGATCGCCGCTGCGGGTGACGACACGCTCGTCTGGCCAGAGTTCGCGAACGACGAGGATTCGACGCTCGTCTGGTGATGCGCGGGGAGGTGTGGCTCGCGGCGCTCGATCCAACGATCGGCAGCGAAATCAAAAAGACTCGGCCGTGCGTCGTCATCTCGCCGGACGAGATGAACGCGCATCTGCGGACCGTTCTCGTCGCACCGATGACGACGGGTAGCCGTAGCGCGAACTTTCGCGTTCCCCTCACCTTCGAGGGAAGCAAGGGGCTCGTGCTGCTCGACCAAACGCGAACGCTCGACAAGACGCGACTCGTAAAGCGCCTGGGGAAAGTCACCGCGCGAACGCTCGCGGCGACCTTAACCGCACTGCGCGAGATGTTCGCAACGTAAACGTAGTCGTACATTGTCGTTGAACGAAACGCTCGCAGCTTCGACCGACGTCAATCGTCGCAAGCGGCGACGATCGCCGCTCGCGCCAATTGCGCAACGTCGCGATGAGCGTTTGGAAAAAGTCGCGGCGGCGCACGCGATCTCGCTCGTCCACGCGGGCGGTCCCGAACGCGCGATCGGCGCGGCCGCGGGTTCCGGCGGCGACACCGACACGGTCGCGTGCATCGTCTGCGCGATCGTCGGCGCGCGTTACGGCTATGCCGCGCTGCCGGAACGCTGGGCCAAAACGATGCACGCGCCGTCGCAGCGACTCTGCGACGACGCCGCTACCGCGCTCGTGATCGCAACCGCGTGATCGCTTGCGAGCGGCTCGTCGCGGTCGACGAGCTGCCTTACGCGACGCGCGCGGCGGGCTCGGGGATCTGCTCGATCGGACCAAGCACCCACACGTAGAAGACGATACCGACGAGGAGAAAGGCCGCCGCGGTGATGAACGCCGCAAAGAACGAGTGCGTCGCCGCGACGATGAAGCCGGTGGCTGTCGGAGCGACGATGCCCATCAGGTTGTTCGCGAAGTTCATGATCGCGCCAACGCTGCCGGTGCTGCCGCGCGGCGCGATGAGTCCGGGAATCGACCAGCCGATCGGCGCCGAGGCGGCGAGTCCTGCGAGCGCGATCGTGATCCACACCGTCGCGATCAGCGGATCGCGCGTCGTGACGGCGGGCGCGATGGCGAGCCCAAGCAGGAGCCCGACGACGAGGATCGTCTTTCGGACGCGAGTCGGATCGTGACCGCGCGCGATGAGATGGTCGACGAGCCAGCCGCCAACGACAATGTCGGTAACCGCTGCGACGAGCCACGGCACCGCCGCGTAGAGGCCGGATTTGATGAGGCCGAGGTGCAGCTGCGTCGCCATATACGCCGGCAGCCACGTCAGGAAGAGATAGAACGAGTAGCCGTACGCCGCGAAGCCGACGGTCAGGCCCCATACCTTTCGGCTGCGCAGCAAGTAACCGAGCGGCGCGCCGCGTTGCCCCGGCTGCAGCGTTTCCTCGCTCCCGCCGCCCGCGGCAATATAGTCGCGTTCCGCGTCGCTGAGGCGCGCGTCGCGACTCGGCGCACGATAGTACACGTAGAAGAGCAGAAAGAACAGGAAGCTCAGGCCGCCGGTGAAGTAGAACGCCCAGCGCCAGCCGAGCTTGGCGGCGACGACCGAGACGAGTGGAATCGCGATGCCCGTCCCGAGCTTCGCCGCCGCATCGAAGATCGCGGTCGCGAGCCCGCGCTCGGAGCGCGGGAACCACGCGGCGACGGCCTTTGCGTTCCCCGGAAACGTCGGCGCCTCGCCGACGCCCAGCAGCAGTCGTGATCCGAGGAAGCTTGCGAAGCCGCCCGCGAGCCCGGACCAGAACGACGCGATGCTCCAGATCAGCGCACCGATCCGGCCGAGCGTGGCGACGCCGTACCGATCGAGCGCGACGCCGACCGGAATCTGCAGCGCCGCGTACGTGTAGCTGTACGCGCTCGAGAGGATGCCGAAGCCGATCGCACCGATCCCGAATTGTTGATCGAGCGCGCGCGAGGCGACCGAGAGGTTCACGCGATCGAAGTAATTGATCAGCACGCCGAAGCCGAGAATGAGCGCGATCCCATACCGCAGCTTTGGAACGCCGCGCGACGCGGGAGCCGTTCGAAGACTCATGCGCGGGGCTTAGCCGAACGCCGCGCGAGACCCGCGCGGTACGCGCCGACCTCGGCCGTTTCGTACTCCTTACGATGCTCCCGTAGGTAACGATCGGCATCGTGGGGCAGTTCCTAGCCCAGCTTCCGAATCGCGGCATCGAACGCTCGGCCAACCGCGTCGGCAACAGCTCGACGCTTTGGGAAACCCGAACCACTTTTTCCCGCAACGCTTCGGCGAGCGGCGAACCCGGCACCACCTCGAGCGCCGCCGCAATCGTGGCGGAGCCACCAAGCTCGCGAAGCAGCACGCTTTTTCCAGGCCTCGTTGCCCGATGAGAACACGTGGGCTCGGCGGCGACCCGTTCATCGTCCGGCGGACCGCCTCGCGCATTGCGGAAATCTCCGGCTCACGACCGACGAGTCTCTTCGGCAACGAACCCGGCGCTGGATGAAACGGATCTAAAACGATACTCTTGACCGTCAGGCTAACGACTCGGCTGCCATTCTCGTCAGTCTGACGGATCGAAATCGCATTCCGTCAGCCTGACGGGTTTGGCGGTCTGTTAGGAACGGTCGTTAACGTCGCGGCGGCGGCACGCGGCTGCGTCTGGGCGCGGAGCTGGCCGCAGGCGGCAGCGATGTCGCGGCCCATCGGCGTTCGGACGGTCGTCGGAACGCCCGCGTCGTCGAGGAGCGTTTGAAATGCCCGGATGCGCAACTCTCCCGTGCCGCGTAGCGGCGCGTCCGGCGTCGCGTTGTACGGGATGAGGTTCACGTGGTAGATGTGGCCGCGCATCAGGCCGGCGAGCGCGCGCGCCGAGGCGTCGTCGTCGTTGACGCCCTCGAGCATCACGTATTCGAAGAAGATCTTCCGGTGCGTCGCTGCGACGTACTCGTCGCACGCGGCCATGAGTTCGCCGATCGGGAACCGGTCGTTGACGGGCATAATGCGCGAGCGCTGCTCGTCGGTCGGCGCGTGCAGCGAGATCGCGAGGTTCACCTGAACGCCCTCGGTCGCGAAGCGCCGGATCTGCGGCACGAGCCCGACCGTCGAGATCGTGATGTGCCGATGCCCGAGCCCAAAGCCGCTCGGGTCGTTGAGTAGCCGCACGGCGTCCATCACGGCGTCGTAGTTATGGAACGGCTCGCCCATGCCCATGAACACGATATTCGTAATCTTCTTCTGCTTCGCGCGCAGCTCGCGCGCGAAATAGCGCGCTTGGTCGAAGATCTCGGTCGCCGTCAGATTCCGCGTGAACCCGGCCTGGCCGGTCGAACAAAACGCGCACTTGAACGCGCAGCCGGCCTGACTCGAGATGCAGACGGTCGTCCGGTCGCCGTAGTGCTCCATGAGCACCGCCTCGACTTCGGGACCGTCGTGCAGCCGAAATAAGCCCTTCGTCGTTTGGCCGTCGCTCGAACGCTGCACAACGACCGGCACGACCGATTCAAAAGCAAAGCCGCGCTCGTCGAGCGCGGTCCGTAACTCGCGCGGCAAGACGCTAACGTCGTCGAGGGAATTCGCGAGCTCGCGCGTCGCAGCGCGATACAGCTGCTGCACGCGGTACCTCTTGAGGGCGTGCTCCGCCATCAGCGCCGCGGCGTCGGGATACCCGGCACCGCGCGCCTTCTGCTCGAACCAAACGGTCTGCGCGGAAGCGTTCACGACGCGCTATTCTATCACAGATCGAACAGCGACGCTTGTTCCACTTCTGGCGGGGGCGGCTCGGGTGTGGGAGCATCGAGCCGCACTCGGACCGCCTTGAGATCCTCCCAGACGAGTCGCTTGGTCGCCTCGAGCTCACCGCCCGTCATCCGCAGCACGTAGGCGGGATGGAACGTCGCGAGCACCGGGATGCCGGCCGGCCCTTCGAACCACTGGCCGCGCTGCTTCGTAATCGAGAACTTCGGCCCGAGGAACGACTTTGCGGCGGGCGCCCCGAGCGCGAGAATCGCGCGCGGCCGCAGGATGTCGAGCTGCTCGTCGAGATACGGCCGGCAATTCGCCATCTCGTCCGGCGTCGGCGGCCGATTGCGCAGCCGCACGCCGTCGTCGAGCGTCGGCCGGCACTTCACGGTGTTCGCGATGAAGACGCTCTCGCGCGGCAGGTCGATCGCGAGCAGCATCTTGTCGAGCAGCTGCCCCGCACGGCCGATGAACGGCCGGCCGGCCTTGTCCTCGTTCTCGCCGGGTCCCTCGCCGACGACGAGCAGCGCCGCGCACGGATCGCCCTCGCCGTAGACGGCGTGCGTACGCGTGGAGCCGATCGGGCACTTCCGGCACGCCCCGACGACCGCTTCCGCCGTCGCGATCTTCCGCTCGCGGGCGGCGCGCTCCGCAACGCTCATGCGCGCTTGCCGCGCAGCGCGCGGGACGCGAGCGCGCCGCCGCCGACGAGCAGCGCGAGGTAGGCGACATAGCGCCCGACGAGTGCGACGACCAGCGCGAGATACCACGCGCGCCCGTGGTGCTTAATCCAGTATTTTCGGCGCGAGCGCTGCTTGTGCGTCTCGACGCGGTAGCTGCCGTTCGCGCTGCCCATCCCCTCATGCGTCGCCTCACTCGCCGGGACATACCACGTCTCCCAACCCGCGTACGCCGCGCGATGCGCGAAATCGACTTCCTCATGATAGAGAAAGAAGCGCTCGTCGAACGCGCCGAGCTCGGCGAGCGCGGCGCGCCGGATGCAGAGCGCGGCGCCGATCGCGAGATCGACACGCCGCTCGCTCGCATGGCCCCACCGCCGCAGCTCCGTGCCGTTGGCATAACGCCGGAAGGGCGCGAGCTCGCCGTAACGGCTCGAGCGGAGAAACGCACCGAGCCACGTGTCGAACTCGCCGCACGACTCTTGAATCGTGCCGTCGAGATTGTAGATCCGCGAGCCCGCGATCGCACACGCGTCGTGACCGTCCATGAACGCGAGGGCGGCCGCGAGCGCGCCGTCGTGGAGCGTGGCGTCGGGATTGAGCAGGAAGACGTAGGGCGCCGACGTCGCCGCGAATGCGCGATTGCACGCCGCGCCGAAGCCGAGGTTCGTCCCGTTCTCGACGATCGCGACGCGGTCGCCGTAGCGCTCGCGAACGTAGTCGCGGCTGCCGTCGGCGCTGCCGTTGTCGGAGACGACGACGTTCGCGAGCGACGGCTCCGCGCGCAGCTCCGAGAGCGCGAACACCGAATCGAGCGCCGTCGCGATCTTGTCGCGATCGTTCCAGCAAACCACGATGACGTCGACGCGCGGGCGGACCGCGGTCGAGACCCTCACGACGCGGGCCGCAGCGTCGCGCGCTGCTGTAGGTATGGCCAGATGAACGAATCGACGTCGCCGTCGAGAATCGTCGCGACGTTCGCGCTCTCGACGTTCGTGCGGTGATCCTTGACCATCGTGTACGGCGCGAGCACGTAGGACCGGATCTGCGAGCCCCACTCGTTCGCGCGGCGTTCGCCGCGCACGGCTGCGAGCGTGGCCTCGCGTTCCTCGAGCTCGCGCTGCACGAGCGCCGAGCGCAGCATCGTCATCGCAGTCTCACGATTCTGGATCTGCGAGCGCTCCTGCTGCGACGCGGCGATGAGTCCCGTCGGCAGGTGCGTGATGCGGATCGCGGACTCGGTCTTGTTGACATACTGGCCACCCGCGCCGCCGGATTTGTACGTCTCGATCTTCAGATCTTCGGGCCTGATCTCGATTGCGATCTTTTCGTCGTGCGCGATCTCCGGCACGACGTCGACCGACGCGAACGACGTCTGCCGCCGGTGCTGCTGATCGAACGGCGACATGCGCACGAGCCGATGAACGCCACGCTCGCTCTCGAGCAAACCGTGGACGTTGCGGCCGCGCACGAAGAACGACACCGACTTGAGGCCGGCCTCTTCGGCGGGCGACTCCTCGAAGACCGAGGTCTCGTACTTGTGCGTCTCGGCCCAGCGCAGGTACATCCGCGCGAGCATCTGCGTCCAGTCGGCCGCGTCCACGCCGCCGGCACCGGCATGGATCGTGACGATCGCGCCGTGGTCGTCATACTCGCGATCGAAGTTCGCCGCCATCTCGAGCGCCTCGACGCGCGTCGTCGCCTCGGCGAGCGTCGCGTCGACCTCATCCGCGGCACCCTCTTCGTCGCCGAGAATCTCGAGGGTCTCACGGGCATCGGCGAGCGCGCGCTCGACGGCCGAGAAGCTCGCGAGCTCCTCCGTGAGCTCGGCGAGCCGCTTCATCGTCTTCTGCGCGGCCTCCGCGTCGTTCCAGAACGCCTCGTCGCGCGTGCGCAGGTCGAGCTCGGTTACGCTGCGGCTCTTGCCCGCGTGGTCAAAGACGCTCCTTGAGCGCCGCGAGGCGCTCGTCGAGCCGGGAGATGACGGTCAGCTGGGAATCGCTCATGATCTCCGCCGACTTCGGCGACCGCTCGGGTCAGCTCTTTTTCGGGCTCTTGAGGAAACCGACGAGCGGCAACAGCACGAGCGCCGAGACGGCGATCCACTTCGAGCTGTCGGCGTATGCGAGCACCGAAGCCTGGCCCGAGACGATCTGCGCGTAGGCCTCTCGTGACATCCCCACCGCGCCGATCGCCTCGAGCGTCTTCTGCGTCGCGCGCCCGGCGAGCAGCGAGCGGTACGCATCCGTGTCGTGATCGTAGAGCACCGCGAGCGCCGTCGAGGCGATGGAGCCGCCGAGCACGAGCACGAGCTTGAAGGCCGCGATCCCCTGCGTCGTAAACGCCTGTGGCAACGCTCGGATCGTAACGTTGGCGATAGGCGAGAAGAGCACGGCGAAGCCGGCGCCGGACATGATCAGCGGGATGCCGAAATTCCAGAAGCCGGAGTAGCCCGTCGTGTTGTAATCCAGGAGCGCGTACGAGAGCGGCACCAAAAAGAAGCCGAGCACGACCGGAATCTTCACGTTGATGATGTCGGCGTTGACGAGCGTGACGGCGACCGGCGCGACGAAGGCGATCGCGAGGATGCGTAGCGTCAGGAGCGCGCCCGCCGTCGACGGCGGAAAATGCAGCGAGCTCTCCGCGTACTGCAAGAAGTCGTTGCCGCCGAAGAGCGGCGCGCCGAGGCCGAAGCCGAGGATGCTCCCGATCGCGAGATTACGGATTTTGAAGAGCCGTAGGTTGATGAACCCGCTCGGTCCGAGCTTCACCTCGCGCAGAACGAACGCGAGAAACGCAAAGAAGCACGTAATCGAGAATAGGACGATCCACGTATTCCAGAACCAGTCGCGCCGCTCGCCGAACGCCGTGATGTAATTGAACGAGAGGAAGGCGATGAAGACGATAAAAACGCCCGTCCAATCCGATTTCGCGGTGAGATCGGGTCCCGGCGCGTCGAGCAAAAAAAAGATGATGATCGACGAGAAAAGCGCCATCATGGCATAGAGCCAAAACGTGTCGCGCCAGAATCCGTGATCGATGAACCAGCCGCCGATGAACGGCCCGGTCGCCGCCCCCGTAAGCGACGTCACCGAGAAGATCGAGAATGCGTAGCTGCTGTACTTGCGCGGGAAAAGTGTCAAGACCGTCGCGACCGAGCTGACGAAGAACGTGCCCTGCGCGAGCCCTTCGAAGCCGCGCACGACGATGAAGCCGTTGAGCCAGCTCGTGAGCGCGAGATAGATCGAGAAGATCGCGAAGAGCAGGTGCCCGCCGCCGAACACCACGCGCCGCGAATACCGCCGGATCAGCCACGGCGTGAAGAGCAGCATCGTGTAATAGCACGCGTTGTACGTGACGTTCGTCCACGAGATCTCGTCGGAGGACGCGCTGAGCGTGCCCCCCGCGTACGTCATGATCGACGAGTATGCGCCGCCGAACGACTGATCGATGTAGAGCGAGATGAGCGCCGCAACCATCACGATCAACTTGCCGACCGTGACCTGCGGCGCGAGCTCGACCTTCCACCAGGGCGCGGTCGCGCGCGGGAAAAACGTCGAGATCATCGGCGCGCGGCGCGGCTTAGGTCAGAACGGCAGCACGTCGCGCGAGCCCGTAACGTAACCCGTGACGGCGATCCCGACGCCGAGGACGGCGAGACCCGCGAGGACGATCGCGGCGCGCGGCACGGGTCGGCGTTCAACCGCACGCCGGGCACACGTGATCGCCGCGCCGACGGCTGCGGCGAGCGAGAGGTAGAAGCACGTCGCCGTTGCGCCGGAGGACATGACGTTAGGCCCCGACGCCATGACAGCGCTTGAACTTTTTGCCGGAACCGCACGGGCACGAATCGTTCCGGCCGACCTTCGCGTCGGCCTTCGCCAATTTCCGCGGCGCGTCGTCCCCGAGATTCTGACGGCCGGTCGCACGACCGTATTCGGACCCGGGTCGCGGCCCGAGCAAAAGTTCGGCCGCCGACGGGTCGGTGACGGCCGCTTCCACGACGGTCTGCTCGGCGTGCGCCGTCGGCGGTCGCGGCGCGGTCGCGACGCCCCCACCATCTGGCGCGAGCGCGCCGGTCGGCAGCGCCGCGAACGTGGGCGCGACATCGGACACGTATTGCTCGTCGGTCGGCACGTCGCTACGCTCGAGCACGACGTGGAAAACCTGCTTGATCGCCTCGTCAGCGATGTTCGTCTTGAGATCCTCGAAGATCTCGTACGCCTCTTTCTCATACTCGACACGCGGGTCTTTTTGGCCGTAGCCGCGCAGTCCGATCCCGGTCTTGAGTGCGTCCATCACGTAGAGATGATCGACCCAGAGCCGGTCGATGATCGGCAGCATGATGTACTGCGCCTCGACGACGCGTAACAGATCCGGCGTCAGCTCGGCTTCCTTGGCCTCGTACGCCTCGATCGCGAGCGCGTCGAGCTTCGCGGCCATATCGCCGCGGTCGAGCTTCTCGAGCTCGGCGACGGCGATCCGCTCGTGCACGGGAAACACCGGCTCGAGTTCGGTGAGGATCTCGCCGAGATCCCATTCCGAAGGGTGCACGTTCTCGGGGGCGTTGGAATCGACGGCCTGCACGACTTTCTCGTGTAGCGTCTGCAGCATGAAGTCGCGCAGCGACTCGCCGCGCAGCACGCGCCGGCGCTCATCGTAGATCACCTCGCGCTGCTTGTTCATGACGTCGTCGTATTCGAGAACCTGTTTCCGGATCTCGTAATTGTGATTTTCGACCTTCGACTGCGCGCGCTCAAAGGATTTCGAGATCATCTTCGCCTCGATCGGCGTCTCGTCGGTGAAGCCGACGAGCTTCATGATCGCTTGGATCCGCTCTGCACCGAAGAGCCGCATGACCTCGTCTTCGAGGGAGACGTAGAACCGCGTCGAGCCGGGATCGCCCTGACGGCCGGCGCGGCCGCGCAACTGATTATCGATCCGGCGTGATTCGTGGCGCTCCGTTCCGATGATGTGCAGCCCGCCGCTGTCGGCGACGCCCTCGCCGAGCTTGATGTCGACGCCGCGGCCCGCCATGTTCGTCGCAATGACGACGTTGCCGGGCAGCCCTGCGTCCTTGATGATCTCGGCTTCGCGCTCGTGATACTTCGCGTTGAGCACCTCGCACGCGACGCCGCGTGCGCGCAAGATCTGCGCGAGCCGCTCGCTCTTGTCGATCGAGCGCGTGCCGACGAGCACCGGCCGGCCCTTCGTGTGCTCGGCGACGATCTCGTCGACGACCGCCTCGAATTTGGCCGCCTCGCTCTTGTAGACGATGTCGCCCTGATCGGCGCGCGCGATCGCGCGATTGGTCGGGATGACGACCACGTCGAGGCCGTAGATGTCGCGGAATTCGCGCTCCTCGGTCTTCGCCGTACCGGTCATGCCGCCGAGCTTCGCGTAGAGCCGGAAGTAATTCTGGAACGTGATCGTCGCGAGCGTCTGATCCTCGCTGCGCACGTCGAGCCCTTCCTTCGCCTCGATCGCCTGGTGGATGCCGTCGGAATAGCGGCGGCCGTACATGAGCCGACCCGTGAACTCATCGACGATGACGACCTCGCCGTCCTTGACGATGTACTGCTGATCGCGATGGAACAGGTGCCACGCCTTGAGCGCGGCGTTGAGCTGGTGCGTGAGCTCGAGATTGCGCTGGTCGTACAAATTGCCGATGCCGAGCATGCGCTCGACCTTCGTAACGCCCGTCTCGGTGATCGGCACGGCGTGCGCCTTTTGATCGACCGTGAAGTCGTCGTCGACCTTGAGCCGCGGCACGATCTGCGCGAACTTCGCGTAGAGCTCGGTCGCGTCCTGACCTTGGCCGCTGATGATCAGCGGCGTGCGCGCCTCGTCGATGAGGATCGAGTCGACCTCGTCGACGATCGCGTAGAAGAGCTCGCGCTGTACCATGTCGGCGAGCTGCCACGCCATGTTGTCGCGCAGGTAGTCGAAGCCGACCTCGTTGTTCGTGACGTACGTGATATCGGCGTTATACGCGTCACGGCGCTGCTCGGGCGGGAGGTCGTGCTGAATGACGCCGACCGAAAGCCCGAGAAAGTCGTAGAGCGGCGCCATCCATTCGGCATCGCGCCGAGCGAGATAGTCGTTGACGGTCACGAGGTGGACGCCGCGCCCGAGCAGCGCGTTCGCGTACACGGCGAGCGTCGCGGTGAGCGTCTTGCCCTCGCCCGTCTTCATCTCAGCGACCTTGCCGTCGTGGAGCGTCTGGCCGCCCATGATCTGAACGTCGAAATGCCGCATACCGAGGATGCGCTTCCCGGCCTCCCGGCAGACGGCGAATACCTCCGGCAGGGAGTCATCGAGGGCCGCGCGCGCCGCGATCGGCTCGAGGCCCGCGAAGCGTGCGCGGAACTCCGCGGTCTTGCCGGCGAGGTCGGCGTCGGAGAGCGCGGAGATCTCGGGTTCGAACACGTTCGTCGCGGCGACGGTCCGGCGAAGCCGCGCGATCTCCCGCTCGTTCCCGTCGAAAATCGTCTTGAGGAAGGCCATGTCGGTACGAACCGTTCGGCGCGCCCCGAAGTTCCGCCCCCGGCTGGTCGCTACGCGGGCAGGACGATCGCGAAGGTGCTACCGCGGCCTTCCGACGAGCGCACCGTGAGTCGGCCGCCGTGGACGTCGACGATCTTCTTCGCCAGATACAGCCCGACGCCCGAGCCCGGGATCCCGCGCGCTCGCGCGTTGCTGGCGCGGCCGAAGCGCGCGAAGATCCGCTCGAGCTCGGCCTCCGGAATCCCAATCCCGCGATCGCTGATCTCGACCGTCGCGGTGGTCGCGGCCCGGTCGGAGACGACGCTGACGCTGACCGTGTCGGTCGAGTACTTGAGGGCGTTGGCGACGACGTTGTCGATCGCGTGGCGCAACCGGCCGCGATCGAAGTGCGCGAGCACTTCCGCGAACGGCGGCTCGAACACGACGCGCCCGTCGCGATCGAGCGCGGTCGCCGCCTCGCGCACGAAGTCCGCGAGATCCTCGCGCGCCCGGTCGAGTGAGAAGCCGCTCGTCTGCGTCGCCGCGAGCGCCAGAGCGTCGTCGCTGAGCTTCGTGAGGCGCCGCGTCTGGTCCAGGATCGTCTGCGCGCTCGCGCGGGCGTCCGCGTCGTCGTGCTCGAGCATGAGCTCCGAGAAGCCGGAGATCACGGTGAGCGGCCCGCGGAAATCGTGGGCGAACATCGCCATGAGATCGTCCTTGAACGAATTGCTCTCCGCGAGCTCACGCGACGCGGCGGCGGTCCGTTCGTAGAGCTCGACGTTGCGCAACGCCAGCGCCGCGAGCCCGAGGACCGCGTCGATAACGCGGCGGTCGGCACGATCGAACGGCTCGTCCCGCACCATCACGAGCGCGCCGAACGGCTCGCTCGAGGGGGCGCCCCGGGTCGGAAAGCGCGAGATGCTGGCGTTGGGGCCGAGCGCGGCGGCGACCCCGATCTCGAGCGCGTGCTCGTCGATCGGCAGCTCCGCCGGCACGACGCCCGTCCCGCGCGTCGAAAGCGGCCGCAACACGTCGCCCGCCGGCTCGTACACCGCGCCTGCGCTCGCATCGACGAGCCGCACGGCGACCGTGCACAGGGCGTCGGCGAGAGGCCCGAGCTCGGTGACCGCGAGGATCGACCGCGCCGCATCGACGAGCGCCGCGCCCTCGGCCGCGCGCCGTCGCAGCCGCTCGAGCGCCAGGGCGTTCGCGATGGCGAGTGACGCGTAGCCCGCGAGCAACCGAAGATGCCGCCGGTCGTGCGGCCGCAGGTGGGCGCCTTCGAGCCGAATGACGGCGACGACCGTTCCGGCTACCACGATCCCAACGAATTCCGCCGAGCCGTCGTGGATGGTACCGGCGAGGGCGAGCGCCTGCAAATCGAGCGTCGCGGCCGGAATCGGCGAGGACTCGTCGCCACCCGCCCGATCGAAGTGCGTCGTGCGCCACCGGAACGCCGCGCACGGCCGGCCAAAATCGTAGCCGATGCTGCGCGCGACGGTCGCGAGGATCGCGTCGATCTCGTTGAGATCGCGGAGCGCGCCAATCGTCCGCTCGAGACTCGCGGCGCGCTCGCGGCGGTCGTGCGTGCCCGCCGCCGGAATCATCTCGCGGAGCCTACTTCGCCTGAGCCGGCGGCGCGCCCATGGCGCTCGGACCGTTGGTCTGATCCGGCTGCGGGACCGCTTCTTGCGAATTGTAGGTGGAGTGCATGACGTAGCCGTCGCTCGGCTGATTCGCCGTCACCTTCGAGAGCGCGTAGAAGATCACGAGGATGACGGCGGCGGTGATGATCGCCAGAACCGTGAAAATCCGCGCCGTAGACGTTGCGCGCCCCTGCCCGTTGGTGTTGACGATCTGACGGCCCATCAAAAAACTCCTATCGCGTTAGAATGGTTGGTTGCTTCGCCGGATTATACCCGAAGTCTCTTCGGATGATCGATCTCCACGAGCGGGACATCGCGCAGGAGCGTCCCCGCGGTGACGAACCGGAACCCGGCTCGGCGGTAGCGCGCGACGAGCTCCGGCAGCGCCTCGATCGTCGCGAGCCGGCCGCTGTGGAGCAGCATGATCTCAGGTGCGGTCGCGTGCGCGGCGGCGTGCGAGACGATGGTCTGCGGCAGAACGGAGAGCCGCCAGTCGCCTGGATCATCGTGCCAGAGCACCACGTCGTAGCCAGCTCGCTGCGCGGCCTCCACGGTCGCGAGCGTGAAGCGGCCGTGCGGCGGTCGCATCAGCCGCTCGATCGACGGGTCATGCACGTAGCGTTCGAGCGTTCGTGCGCCCTGGACGAGCTCGGTCCGGACCTCGGCGCCGCCCAGCCGATTGAAAAACGCCGGGTGCGTCTGCGTGTGGTTCGCGATCTCGTCCCCGTCCGCTTCGATCCGGCGCGTCAGACCGGGATAGAGCGTCGCATCGTCACCGATGAGGAAGAACGTCGCCGGGACGTGCAGTGCCGCGAGCTCGTCGAGCAGAAGCGGCGTCTCGACGGGATACGGTCCGTCATCGAACGTGAGCGCGATGAGCCGCGGGCTCTTCGACCGGTCGCCGGGAAGCCGGTCGGAGAAGATGCGTTCGATGTGCGCGACGACGCCGGGCGAGAGGATGCGCCGAGCATCGGCGCCGCGTGTGATGACCGGCGGCACGATCGGTTTGCGTAAGAGATGCGCGAGTCCCAACGCGCCAACGGCAAGCGCGACGGCCGCGACGATCGCGACCGCAAGACCGACGCGTCTCATCGGACGACGTTCGCGTAATCACGGCCGATCGTGACCGTGACATCGGTCGAGCCCGGCGTGATGGTCGCGGATGTCTCCGGACGCACGAGCGCGCCGCGTAATGCGAGTGCGTGCGCGATGCGACTGCCCGCGAGCGGCTGCCCGCCGCGTACGGCAATGTGCGTCGTGTCGAACGTGAAGGTGCGCGCGTTGCCGACGCGATCGATGATGAAGCCCTGGCGCGACAGGATGCCCGCCGCCCGGTGTCCGATGCCCGCGACGCCGCTGCCGTTCTCGACCACGACGTGCACCGCGTGCGGGTCGACCGCGGCGACCGCGGAAGCGCTCGGCACGGGCTCGCCGACCGGCGTGTCGACGAAGAATTTCTGAACGAGCGCCGTCTTTGCGGCGTCGTCGGGGATGAGCGTATCGCCGCAGCACGCGAGCTGTTCGTCGCCCGTGGACGGAACCTGCGCGTAGACGACCCGCTTGAGATCCGTGTGCGAGTACGCCCATGCGAGGCTCAGGATCTGCGGCTCACTCAGATCGGTGTAGACGTTGCGGCGCAACACGTCGATGAGCGAGTTCAGGTGGACGAGATCGTTGAACTTGTCGTGCTCGAGCTTCACAAGCGTGATCTTGATGACTTGGTCCTGCCGCTTGCTGCGGCACGGATCGCTGCACGCGTCGTGGCGGAAGCGCGCGTAGGAGACCGCCTGATCGCCGTTCATGTGATAGTGCGTGCCGCCGACGAAATGGATATGGAGATGGCCCCACGAGTCGTCGTAGTTCATCGTCTCGTTCGCGACGACGTCGATGCCGCCGATGGCGTCGATGAGATCCTTCGTCGCATCGGCGCGGAGCGTCACGTACTTCGTGAAGCTGTGCGGGAGGCCGAGGAACGCGCCGACCGCTCGTTCCGACGCGTGCGCGGCCATGCGGTTATCCGAGAAGCCAGAGTACGCGGCGTTGATCTTGTCGCGGTGCCCGTCGGGATACGTGTACGCGGTGTCGCGCAGCACCGAGAGGACGTCGATGCGGCCGTTTGGCAGGCTCGGCGTCGGGAACACGAGCGAGACCGCCTTGATCATGTCGGTCCGAGCATTCGTCGAGTACTCGATATCCTTGGCGTTGTAGTTGTAGTCGATGCCGAGCAACAGCACGGCGATGCGATCGGCCGCGAACGCGTCCTGCGGTCTCGCGATGAACGGCAGTCCGTAGCTCGCCATCACGTCGGTCGCAGCACGCTTCTGGAGGAACGCCTGCGTTGCGACCGTGCCGGCGAACACGCCGACGACCAGCAACGCGACGAGCAGCATGACCTTTACGATGCGCATCGGCTCAGGCCGTCACGGCGACGGCGAGCGATCCGTAGAAATCGAACGCCGTCGCGCCGTCGAGCCGGACCAGCGTGAACTCGCCGATCGACGTTTTACCCATGAAGTGAATCGCGCCGTCAACGCCCGGCGCCTCACCCATCGAGCGGCCGGCGAGCACGGTCTGCGTGCCGAGCGCACCGCGCAGCGGGTCGCTCCGCCGCAAGATCTTCACTTCCTCGACGAGCACGCGCTCGACGGTCCCCACACGCTTCGCGCGGGCGCGGGCGCTCGCATGGCGCTGCGCCTCGCGCAACCGTAAGAGCCGCGCCCGAATAACCTTCGCGGGCACCGGATTCGGCAGCTCCGCGCCGGGCGTGCCCTCCTCGGAGCTGTAGGCGAAGAAACCGACGCGATCGAGCTCCGCGCGCTCGATCCACGCTTCGAGATGAGCGACGTGCGCCTCGGTCTCGCCGGGAAAGCCGACGATGAACGTCGAGCGCATCGTCACGCCGGGGATCCGGTCGCGGAAGTTGGCGAGGATCTCGAGATAGCGCTCGCCGTTTCCGGGACGCAGCATCGCGCGCAGCATCTCGGGATGCGCGTGCTGGAGCGGCATGTCGATATACTTGCAGACCTTCGGCAACGTCGCCATCGCCTCGATGAGCTCGCTATCGATCGTCGCGGGATAAAGATAGAGCAGCCGGATCCACTCGAGCCCCTCGATCCCGTGCAGCTCGTGCAGCAGCGCCGCGAGGCCGCCGTGCCGCTCGCCGCGATCGCGGCCGTACATCGATGTATCCTGCGCGATGATGACGAGCTCGCGCGTCCCAGCCGCTGCGAGCGCGCGCGCTTCGGCGAGGATCGACTCGCGCGACCGGCTGCGGAAGCCGCCGCGCAGCTGCGGGATGATGCAGAACGTACACGGATGATCGCAGCCCTCGGCGATCTTGAGATACGCCGTTGCGCGCGGTGTCGTAATGAGCCGCGGCAGGAAATCGTGCTCGGGCTCAGGCTCGAACCCGAGCCGCACGGGTCCCATGCCGGCGACCGCCTCATCGAGCACCTCGACGATCGAGGCGTACGCGCCCGTGCCGACGACGCCGTCGATCTCCGGCACGAGCGAACGGAGCTCCTCGCCGAACCGCTGCGAGAGACAGCCGGCCACGATGAGCTGCTGCCCGGGATGCTTGCGCGCTGCGTGCTCGAGGATCGTGTCCGTCGATTCGGCCTTTGCGGCGTCGATGAACGCGCACGTGTTGATGACCACGGCGTCGGCGCCGTCACCCTCGGGCACGAGCCGCCAGCCCGCGCTGCCGAGCTTGGCGATCATCACCTCGGAGTCGACGAGATTCTTCGCACATCCAAGGGAGACGAAAGCAACGGAACGATCGGGCGTCTGCACAACTCGGTGCTATTCGCGCGAGCGTGCGGAAGTTCCGGCCGGGTTCAGCGGTAGTTGGTAAACTGCAGCGGGACGTCGGTATCGACGCCCTTGAGGAGCTGCTGCGCCTTCTGAAGGTCGTCCTTACTCTTGCTCGAGACGCGGATCTGATCGTCCTGGAATTGCGCCGTCACCTTGAGTTTCGCCGCTTTGATCGCCTCGAGCAACGGCCGGGACTTCTCTTTCGCGATCCCGCTCTTGACCGCGATCACCTGACGGATCGCATTGCCCGCCGCGGGCTCGGCCGGCTTGTACTCGAAGGCCTTGAGCGAGATCCCGCGCTTGTTCGCCTTGCTCTGAAGCATGTCGACCACGTTCTTGAGCTTGAGCTCGTCGTCGGTCGTGATCGTGATCGTGTCGGCCGCGTAGTCGACCGACGTCTTCGAGTTCTTGAAATCAAACCGGCCCTCGATCTCCTTGCGCGTCTGATTGAGCGCGTTATCGAGTTCCTGCGCGTCGACTTTTGAGACGACGTCAAATGAAAAGTCGGCCACTACTCCTCCGCGAGCTTGATCGATCGCTCGACGACATTTCCGGCGGGCCCCATCGGGCCGAGCGGCTTGCCGTTGCGCACGAGCTCGACCGCGCCCGCGTTTCCGGCGCGCACGTCGATCGTGCCGCCCGAAAACGCCTTCCGCGTGCCCGCGGGAAAGATGCCCTCGACGATCGGCCGGCCATCGACGATGACGCGCAACCACGAACTTTGCGTCAGCAACACGCTCAGCGACGGCCGTAGCGGCGAAATCGCGGCGGCCGGCGTCGGCGGCGCAACGACCGCGCTGGGCGTGGCCGGTGACCCCGACGCCGCGTCGGTGCCGCGACCGTGCTGTGATTCGGCACCGGGCGGCGCGATGGCGAGATAGACGACCGCGCCGATGACGAGCAACGCGACGACCGAAAGCATCGCCAGGAGCGGCGGCGCGCCGCGACGCTCGCTCGCGGCCGCCGTCCGCACCCGCTGCGCACGCATCGAGATCGGGACGGCGCGCGCCGAAGACGCCGGGCTCGGCGGCGCAGTGCCCGCCTCCGCCGTATATGCGGCGACCGCGGCTTCGGGGTCGAGGTCGAGGAAGCGCGCGTACGTGCGAAGGAAGCCGCGCACGTACACCGGAGCGCCGATCGACGACCAGTCGCCGTTTTCGATGCTTTCGAGATGAACGGAGCGGATGTGAATCTGATCCGAGACGTCGGAGAGCGAGAGCGCGCGTGCCTCGCGCACCGCGCGGAACTCTTCACCGAGTTCGCCCATGAAATCTGGTGTTTGCGCCGCCCGTGCGTTATCCTGTGAGGAACGATGACACTCGATTCCAAGCGCGTGATCGCCGCGATGAGCGGCGGCGTCGACTCCGCGGTGGCCGCGGGCCTCTTGCGCGATCGCGGCTACGATGTCGTCGGCGTGACGATGCGCATGTACGCGCCAACGCGGCCCGCCGCCGCGCGCTCGTGCTGCGGCTCAGAAGACTTCGACGATGCGCGGCGCAGCGCTGCCATCCTCGGCATTCCGCACTATGTGGTCGACTTCGAAGCCGCGTTCCGGCGCAGCGTCATCGATCGCTTCTCCGGCGACTATCTCGCCGGCCGGACGCCCAACCCATGCGTCTCATGCAATAACGACGTCAAGCTCGGCACGCTGCGGAGCTACGCCCAGCGGCTGGGCGCGTCGTACGTTGCGACCGGCCACTACGCGCGCCTCGAGCATGGTGACGGCGGAGCTCGTCTCGCGCAGGCGGCCGACAGCGCGAAAGATCAATCCTACGCGCTCGCAGGGCTCACCCGGGAGCAGCTCGCCACGCTCCTCTTGCCGCTCGGCGAGCTGACGAAGCCGGAAGTGCGGCGTCTCGCCGCCGGTTACGGCCTCCCGGTGCACGAAAAACCGGACTCCCAGGACGTGTGCTTCGTCGAGGGCGGCGACTACCGCGACCTGGTCGTCGCGGCCAGCGGCGAGCGGCCGGGAGCCGTGGTGACGACGACGGGCGACGTCATCGGCGCGCACGGCGGCGTCTCAGGCTTCACGGTCGGGCAACGGCGCGGACTACCCGCGACGCATTTCGACGATGGCCCGCGCTACGTGACAGCGATCGACGCAACGAACGCGACGATCGTCGTCGGCCGCGCCCGCGAACTCTTCAGCGCCGGTCTCATCGCGGATGCCGTCAACGTGATCCGGCCCGAATGCTTCGGCGCAGCGGCGACACGCGTTTTCGCGATGACGCGCTACCGCGCGCCGCTCGCGGCCGCCGCCGCGACGATCGAGGGCGACACGCTCCGGCTCGTCTTCGAGCAGCCTGAGCGCGCCGTCGCGCCAGGTCAGCTCGTGGCGCTCTACGATGCCGCGGGCACGGTCCTCGGCTCGGGCACAATTTTGCAAGCCGTGTCGATGGCCGCCACGTGACCGTCGGCACGACCACGCCGAACGGCCGATTCGCGTTACGCGCGACCGGTACGCCCGCCGATATTCAAATGATGAGCGTCGTCGCGAACCTTCCGTTTCTCCGGCGCTTCGTCGTCGTCGACGCGAACTTCGACGTGATGCTCGCGGGCGACGCGCCCGACCGCCTCGCGCCGTTCACCGAGCCGATCGAGATCGAGGTGCTCGACGAGATTCGCCGCTTAGTGGGTGAACAAGATTTCGAGCGCGCGCCCGTCGCGACCGGGCTCGTCGACGTGCGGTATGCGCTACGCGTTACGCGCCAGATCGGCGCGGGCAGCGTCGCCTACGGCGTCGCGATCGAGCGCATGCGCCTCGCGGGACCGCTGCGCGTCGCGGCGATGCGCTTCGCGCTCACGCCGGTCGAGAGCGAGGCGCTACGCCTCGTGATCGGCGGCTATGAACGGGGCGCGATGGCGTCGCGGCTCGGCGTGTCACTCGCGATCTCGCGCGAAATCATCCAAACGCTGCGGACGAAGCTCGCCTGCCAGACCCGGACCGATTTCATCACGCTGATCGAGCGGTGCCGCGTCGACAAGGCACCGACGTTCCGCCACTCGGTGCAACGCCTGCACGCCTAGCTCGCGGCGGCGAGCGGCATCTCGGGCCGCAGGTTCCAGTACGTGTCGCGGATGACGGGCCGGAAGCCCGCGCTCGTCACGAGCCCCTCGAGCTGCGCCCGCGTCGCGACGTTGGTCGAGCCGGCGAGCGTGACAACGCGCTCCTCGAGGATCGTCCCACCCATGTCGTCGCAGCCGTAAAATAAAGCGAGCTGACCCATCTTGAGCCCGGGCGTCAGCCACGAGGCTTGGAGATGCGAGAAATTATCGAGATAGAGCCGCGAGACCGCGAGCACGCGCAGGTAATCGAGCCCGGTCGATTCTTTCCCGCGCAGCGGCGTCTTGAACGGCACGTAGTACCACGGGATGAAGGCCGTGAAGCCGCCCGTCTCGTCCTGCAAACCGCGCATTACGTCGAGGTGCTCGATGCGCTCGGCGACCGTCTCGATCGAGCCGAACATCATCGTCGCCGTCGTCGGCAACCCGAGCTGCTGCGCATCGCGCATGATCCCGAGCCACGCGTCCGGCGCGATCTTCCGCGCGCTGATCCGCTTGCGAACGCGCTCGACGAGCACCTCAGCACCCGCGCCCGGCAGAGATTTGAGGCCGGCGGCCGCCAGCCGCTCGAGGATCGCGCGCGGCGTCGTCCCCTCGACGTTCGCGAGCCCGTTGATTTCGGAGACCGAGAGCGAGTGAATATCGACGTTCGGGTATTCGGCCGCGACCCGCCGGAACAAGCGCTCGAACCATTCGATGCGCAGCTCGGGATTGACACCGCCCTGGATCATGATCTGCGTCGCGCCCTGGTCCGCCGCGAACTTGACGCGCGAGAGCACCTCGTCATGCGACATCGTGTAGCCTTCGCCGTGCTTCTCGGGCCGGAAAAAGGCGCAGAACGTGCAGTGGACGTTACAGACGTTCGTGTAGTTGATGGTCGTGTCGATGACGTAGGTGACGTCGTCGCCGGGATGGAGCGCGAAGCGACGATGATTGGCTGCGGCGCCGAGCTCGTGCAACGGCGCTTCCTCGTAGATGCGTACGCCCTCATCGAATGTGAGCCGGCCGCCGGTGGCGGCCTTTTCGAGCAGCGATGCTACGGACATACGAGTTCCTCCGGAATCACGCGCGGCACGCGCGCGATGGCGCCGATCGCGCCAAGTTCGGTGACGAAGCGTTCGAGCCCGCGCCGGGCGCGATCGTCGAATGCAAAATTGAGCGTCTCGAAATACGCGGCATAAAAGCCGGCGCCGCGCGGATGGATTCGTTCGGCGGCAGCGATGACGGCCTCGGGATGCGCGGCGCCCCACGCCCGCGCCGCGACGAATCGCTCCGCGGCGAGCGCCACGGCGTCGCGATCGCGCGCGAGCACGTCGCGCCGGACGGCCCACACCGCGAAGACCATGTCGAGCCCCGTCCAGTCGTGCCACTCGGTCCCGAGATCGTGCACGTGCGCCGGCGTGAACGTCAACTGCGCGTCGATCGCCCGATCGCCGATGAGCAAAGCCGGCTCGCCGCGCTTCGCGGCCCCGAACGGATCGTCGCTCTCGACGAGGTTCGCGCGGATGCCGTAGCGCCGCTCGAGCAGGACGCGCAAGAGATTACGGCCGCTGCGCGATTCGCGCGTCGTCGCGATCGGCACGCCGCCCAGCTCCGCGAGCGGCCGCGCGCTCACGCAGAGCACGGACCAGACGTCGCCGCGCGCGCCGATGCAGAGCTCCGGCATCAGCGCGAGCTCGTCCGCGTGCGCCGCCCACGTAAACGCGCTGATCGGGCTGAGATCGAGCTCGCCTGCAACGAGCATCCGATTGAGGCGTTCCGGAACGTCCGCGTGCAACGTTCCCGGCAACGGCACGGCGCCGGCGTCGAAGGCGGCGTAGAGCGGGACGTCGTTCGTGTAGACGATCCGCCCCGAACGCAGGCTCACGATCGCGCACCGCGCGCGTAGAACGCATCGAGATCGCGCTTGAGCGCGGCGTGCGCCACGGGATTGAGATAGATCATGTGACCGGCGGGATAGTAGCCGTACGAGATATTCGACTGGAGCTGCTTCGCGATACCGAGATGGCCGAGCGAATACTCCGTGTTGAAGAACGGCGTGGCGAGATCGTACAGACCGTTGGCGGAAAACACGCGCAGATACCGGTTTGACGTCATGGCGCGCGCGAGATCGTCGTCGACGTCGACGGCGACCGGAGTCGCATGGCCGCCGGGGTTCCACTCCCACGCGCGATTCACGTCATAGGAAAGGAACTCGTACTTATCGTCCGTCTTATAATTGAGATCTTGCCGAACGTAGCGGTTGAACGCTGCGGTGAACGCGGCGAAGATCGCGTCCGACGACGGGTCGACCTCGGCCTCGCTCGCAATCGGATCGAGATCGAAGGCATGGAAGCGGGCGTCGTACCGGCCGACCGTCTCGCGCTCGGGGCCGAGCAGCTCCTTCTCGAAGCGACTCGGATCGACGCGCAGATCGGACCGCAGGATGTAGTCGGTCGGCAGCCCCGTGTAATCGTGGAGCTGGGCGGCGATGCGCGCCTTCTCTGCCGCCGGTAATCGGTCGCCTTGTGCGAGCGCCGCGAGAAACGGACCCTCGGCGAAGGTACGGACCTGCGCGAGGAACGCGTCGAGGTTCGCTGGGGCCGCCGTTTTCTTCTGATACGCGGCGACCGCGGCTTCGGAGGGCAGGTACAGCCAGTACGGCCTATCGTCGCCCGAACCGCCCTCGAGGTTTGCAAAGTCGAGCACCGTCGACATCAGCGTGATGCCGTTGAGCGCGATCCCGTCGTCGCCGAGCATCTTCGAAAGCACCGCCGAGCGCGTCGTACCGTAGCTCTCGCCGGCCAGATACTTCGGTGAGTTCCAGCGATCGTTCGTCGTGATGTAGCGCCGGATGAACTGCGAGAACGCGTGGCCATCCTGTTCGACACCGTAATAGTCTTTCGGCTTGCCCGTGCCGACGAGCCGGCTGAACCCGGTCCCGACGGCATCGATGAAGACGAGATCGGTCGCGTCGAGGATCGAGTCGCGATTATCGACGATGTCGTAGGGCGGCGGCGGAGTCTGCGTGCCATTGGCCGTGACGACCATGCGCGGTCCGAAGGCACCGACGTCGACGAGCGCCGACGATCCGCCCGGACCGCCGTTATACGAGAACGTGATCGGCCGCCGCGCCGACGTCGCGCCGTCGACCGTGTAGGCAACGTAGAAGACGCTCGCGGTCGGCTTGCGCTTCTCGTCGTCGAGTAGGATCGTCCCGGCGGTCGCCGTGTATTTCACGAGCTTGCCGCCGATCGTCGCCGTATGATGTGTGACGACGGTGCGTGCAGGCGGGATCGGGATCGGGATTTCGGCCGTGTCCGCCGCTGGCGCGGGCGTCGCCGCGGCTCGCGCGAGCTCGGGCGCCGCGGACAGGCTGAACGCGAGCGCGACGGTCGCGCTCGCGAGACGACGGGCCGAGCTCATCGCGCGAGCTGTTCCGTGCGGATCCGGATGCCTCGCGGCGCGCGAACGACGCCGGCGTCACCGTCGGCGGGAGTCCAGTCGTACGGAAACTCGTCGTACGTCGAGTTGCGGCGCACCGCCGTGAAGCCCGCCTCACCGATGAGCCGCCGAAACTCGCGGTCGTCGACGTATTGGCCCGACGACGTGCCGGCGGCGTGGTAAATCCGCTCCTCGTCGGTCGAGCCGTGCGTGCCGTCCATGTCGTCGGCACCGAACTGCAGCGCGACCTGACAGACCTTGAGGCCTTGGATCATCCAGTACGCCTTCACATGATCGAAGTTATCGAGCATCAGCCGCGCGGTCGCGAACATGCGCAGATCGTCGAGCCCGGTCGTCGGGCCGAAGTGCGAGAGCTCATTGCCGTCGGGATGGAACGCGAGCGGGATGAACGCGTTGAAACCCGGCGAGCGCTGCTGCGACTCGCGCAGCATGATGAGGTGTTCCGAGCGCTCCTCGAGCGTCTCGATCGTGCCATACAGCATCGTCGCGTTCGAGGCGACGCCGTGGCGATGCGCGACCTCGTGAATCTCGAGCCAATGCGCGGCGTCGACCTTATTCGGGCAGATCTCGCGCCGGACGCGGTCCGAGAAGACCTCGGCTCCGCCGCCGTTGATGTTATCGAGCCCCGCCTCGGCGAGCGACGCGAGAATTTCGTCATAGGAAAGCCGATGGCGCCGCGCGAGATAGTCGATCTCGGCTGCCGTGAAGAGGGAGAGCTGCACGTGCGGCAACGCTTCCTTGAAACGCCGCATGAGCGGCAACCAGTAGTCCAGCGACAGCTGCTTGGGATCGTGGCCGCCGACGATGTGGATCTGGTTGAAATTCTCACCCGTCTCGAGCGTCTTGGCGAAGACCTCGTCCGCCGCCATGCGCACGACGGTGCCCGCGGCGCCGGTCTCGCTCGCGCTCGCCGCGCGCTTGGCCTTCGCCTCGTCGACCGCGAACGAACAGAACGAGCAACCCGCATAGCAAACGTTCGTCGAGTTCACATACCGGTTGAGGACGTAGTAGACGCGATCGCCACTCTTGCGCCGTTTCGCAGCGAGCGCGAGGCGCCCGAGCGTATGGACATCTCGGGTTCGAAGCAGCGCAACGCCGTCGGAGCGGTCGAGCGATGCGCCGGCGTCGAGCTTTTCTTCGATGGCCGCAAGGGCAGGGTCGGTCACGAACGTCACGGGGTCGGCGATACCTTTCGGAGGGCGGGCCTAGAGTTGGACCGCTCGTCTACTCAGGACGTACCCGAGCGCGACGCTTCTCCCTAGGGACCCGACGGCGCACCGGCGGGTTCCGCCCCGTCGCAGCCCGCGTACGCGGCGGGATACGCCCGCGCGGCTTCTCGGATCGAGCCGAGCATCTTTTCGAGGGAGGCCGAGAGGTCGAGCGCCGCCGCCCGCGCGTACGCGTGGAGCGGGCCATCGTCGACGGCCCGGTCGGGGGAGAAGCGCTCGAGCTCGGGATCGACCGGAAACGGTACCGGCGCGATCGCGCGGGCGAACCGCGGGTCGCGATTCATCTGCAGGTCCGGCAGGTACACGCCGCTGCCGGCGCCCTCCGTCCCCATCAGCACGCTGAGCACGCGCGCGAGGTCGTGGGCGACGCGGGACGACTCCGCGTGCGCGCCGTCGAGCGCGCCCGCGAAGCGCGCGAGCTCCGGCCGCGGCGGCTCGCCCGCCCCGCCGAGCGCCGCCGTGCGCAGACCCGCGACGTGCAGCCGAGCCTCGCCGCGGCGGCTCGCCATCAAGCGGTCAGAGAGCGTCTGCAGCGCGCGCGCCGCGCGCCGCTCCGTGAAGAAGCTGCGGTCGAGCGGTGCGTAGACGAGGATCCGGAGCGCTTCGGTTGTCGTGGCGATGTCCGCGAGCTGATCGTCCGCGAGCGCCGCGCCGTGATCGACGATCGTTCGGCAGAACGCCGTCGTCGCGCGGACGCGCCCGATCTCGGGTAGCGACGCGTCACTTGCGTTCGGCGATGCGAGTGGCCCGGGCGATGCGCCCGGCGGCGCGGGCGAGCCGCTCGGGGAGGGGAGCGGGACCGGCTGAGCGGCCGCGGCGGGGAGCACCGTGGCGAGCAGGACCGCGGTGACGGAGACGAGTGCGACGAGCGAACGAACGGCGAGCAAGCGCATCGAGGAGCCCTCGGACAAAGGACGGCGTGCCGTCGTTCAAGGGACGGCATATCGCCATTATATCGATGCCGGCCGGACGGCGCGAGGGCTTGGCGAGAGATCGACGCGCGGCGTCGCCCGGCTGTACCATCCTGGCCGCGCGCGCGTGGCCCCGCGATGCTCGTCGTGGTACACGGCGCGCAGATTGCCCGCCGCGAGCGCAAAGCCGGCCTCGTCGTCGACCGTGAAGTCGTGGCGCCGGCCATCGGTCGCCGAACGCATCGCCGCGTGGTACGCGCGCCAGTCCGGCGGGTATTCGTGCCGGCCGATCCGGAGAACCGTCGTATTGAAGAACGTTACCATCACGAGCGAGCAGGGCAGTGCGAGCCGGCCGAAGATCGTCCGCCGCCGCGCGACGAGCATGGTCGCAAGCGCCATCAGCGCGACGATCGGCTCGGAATAGTGGACTCCCGCATGGGCGAGCGACTGGCCGTATCGCGCGTTGAAGCTCAGCTCGTAGACGAGCGGCACCGCGAGCAGCGCCGCGCGGCCGAGCCAGAGCGGCGCGAAGGCGAACGGTGCGAGGATCTCGAGAAAGAACGCGACGTGCTGCCACGGATCGAGGACCGTGAGCCCGTAGCCTGGATGGTACGGTACAAAACCATAGAGTCGCTCGAGGCCGTAGTATGCGACGCCGTTGAGGGCGGCGAGCCCGAGGCCAGCCCAGCCGAGCCGCTTGTCGTAGAACGCGACCGACGCGAGCGCAAACCACGCGACGAAAAAGATCTCGTCTTCCTTCACGCCCATGAGCAGCTCGGCGAAGACGAGCGTCCAGGCGAGCGACCGCGCACGTGCGGCGAGCGCGATCGCGAAGATGAGCAGCGGCGCGACGTGATTCTCGATGAAGTTGCCGAACGCGAAGCCTTGGACCGACGGCGAGATCAGCCACGCGAGCGCGATCGCCGCGGCGGAACGGTCGCCGAGCCCGACGTGGCGGCCGAAGGCGTAGAGCGGAAACACCGCCGCGGCGATGACGACGACTTGGATGGCCATGAGCGTCTGCGCGAACGGCCAGAGCCGGACGAGCGGCGCGAAGAGCAGTAGCGTCCACGAGTCGTGGACCGCGAGATGCGGCCGCATCTCGCCCGTCTCGAACGTCGAGCCCGTCGTCGCGAAGTTCTCGAGCATTTGCAAGAACGTACCGGTATCGAACCCGAGCAGCATCGCGTGCAGCCGGTACCACGCGAGGTTCAGATAGATCGCGCAGAAGACGGCGAACCCCGCGACGACCCAGAGCGTGCCCGCGCGCGGCCGCTTCGCCGGCATGGTCGGACCCTGCGGTCGGCCGGCGCGCGCTAGCGCGTCAGCGGACCGCGACGTCGTCGAAGAGATCGGTCTGGTCGGTGCGGCCGAGGCGATCGGCGATCGTCTCGAGCTCGGCCAGCCCGACGTTGATCTGACGTGCCTTGGTGCCCTCGTGGGGGCCGACGACGCCGAACTCCTCGAGCTGCTTCATCACGCGTACAGCGCGCGGATGGCCGATGCTAAAGCGCTGCTGCAATTGCGCCGTCGACGCGAACTGCGACTGGATGATGAACTGCGCGGCCTCGTAGCAGAGCGGGTCAACGTCGCGCTTCTTGTCGTCTTCCTCGATCGGGACGACCTCGACGTCGAGCAGGTTCTCGGGCCGCGCCTGCGTCGACCAGAACTCGACGAGCCGGCCGACCTCGTCGTTCGTGATGTACGCGCCCTGCGACCGCACGGGCTTCGGCGCGTCGATCGGCAGGAACAGCATGTCGCCGCGCCCGAGCAGCCGCTCCGCACCGACCATGTCGAGAATCGTGCGCGAGTCGACCTGCGAGCTCACCGCGAAGGCGATGCGCGACGGGATGTTCGCCTTGATGATGCCCGTAATCACGTCGACCGAGGGCCGCTGCGTCGCGACGACGAGATGGATGCCCGTCGCACGCGCGAGCTGCGCGAGCCGGCAGATCGTCGTCTCGACTTTCGCGGGCGCGATGAGCATGAGGTCCGCGAGCTCGTCGATGACGATGACGACGTACGGCAGCGTCTCCTCGGGGAACTTCGCGTTGTACTCTTCGATCTTGCGCACGCTCGCCTTCGCGAAGCGCTCGTAGCGCGCGTCCATCTCCTTTGTCATCTCGAAGAGCGCGCCCGCGGCGAGCTTGGCGTCGGTGATGACGTCCTTGATGAGGTGCGGGATGCCGTTGTAGACCGTGAGCTCGACGCGCTTGGGATCGATGAAGAGCATCTGCACCTGATCGGGCGTCGCGGAGACCAGCAGCGACGCGATGATCGTGTTGAGGCAGACGCTCTTGCCGCTGCCCGTCGCGCCCGCGACCAGCAGGTGCGGCATCTTCCCGAGATCGCCGAAGACGGGCCGGCCGGTGATGTCCTTGCCGAGCGCCATGTGCAGCGGCGGGACGGTGCCGCGCGAGGGCAGCGCATCGAGGATTTCGCGGATCGAGACGATCGAGGTCTGGGCGTTGGGTACCTCGATACCGATCGCGGACTTGCCGGGGATCGGTGCCTCGATGCGGACCGATGTTGCGGCGAGCGCGAGCGCGAGGTCGTCGGCGAGCGCGGTGATGCGCGAGATCTTCACGCCCTTCTCGGGCTTGAGCTCGTAGCGCGTGATCGAGGGGCCGCGCTGGACGTGCGTGACCTTCGCGCCGACGCCGAACGACGCGAGCGTGTCTTCGAGCAACTGCGAGCGCAGCGACTCATCGAAGACCTGCGCCTGCGGCGGATCGAAGAGGTCGAGGTTCGGCAGTGCGTACTTTCGCCGGACGTCGGCGCCCGCGACGCTCGCCGGCTCGTAGTCGCCGACAGTCACGCGCGGATCGTCGTCCTCGTCCTCGCCCTCGTACGTTGAGACGAAGGGCTCGCCGCGCACGAAGGCGCGCGCGGGCATCGGGGCGATTGGCGGCAGCGCGATCGGCACCGCGCGTGGAACGGGCTGTGCGGCGCTCGGCCTGCTGGCTTCGGCCGCGGCGTGCGCCGGCTCGCCCGGAATCTCCGACGTCGTGACGATGCGCTCGCCCGTCGCGCTCGTCGAAACGACCGGCTCCGTGACGGCCGGCGCGGCCTTCGGCTTCGGCGAGGGGCCGACCGCCTCGGGCAGATGGAACGCTTCGCGCCACGTCTTGGGCCGCTGCAGCGCGGGCTGCGCCTTCTTCTCGGCGCCCAGCGCGCCGCGCTCGCGGGCCCGCTCGCTCGTGGCGCGCAGGGCGCCCCCGACGGCCGCCCGCGCCTTCGTGGTTCGTACGACGGCGGCGCCGATCGCGCGCTTGACCGAGAAGTCGGCGATATAAACGGTCAGCGCAACGGCGCAGAGCGCGAGCACGATCGACGCGCCGATCCCGCCCACGAGCGCCGTCAGGCCGCCGTGGAGCACGCGTCCGGCGAATCCGCCGCCGCGATCGAGCGCCGCGTCGGCGATGGCGGCGTAGCAGAAGGCGGTAACGCCGACCGTGAGCAGCGTGCGCGCGACGGCGACTTCGAGGAAGACGATGCCGCCGAAGAGCGCAACGAGGATCGGTACCGCCCACGCCGCGCGGCCGAACGCGCGACCGAGGGCATGGGCGAGCGGACCGCCGGCCGCGCCCGCGTGATCGGGCGCCGCGAGGGCGAGCGTAAGGAATGCGGCAAGCGCCAGCGCCGCGATGCCGACGAGTTCGAGATTCAAGCGCGGACGCGCGGCTTTGCGCGACGTCTTGCGAACGCGAGCCATTGCCGTGCGCTTGTCGGCGGAGCGACGGCACACCTGTTCGCCGCGGGCTCAGCGGGCGATTAGCGCAACCCCGAGCGCCGCGAACGCCACGCCGGCCCACTGCACGGGCACGAGCCGCTCGCCGAGCACGACGCGTGCGAGAAAGACGGTACTCGCCGGATAGAGCGACGTGAGGACCGCGACGATCGCGAGCGCGCCGTTGCGCAGTGCGGCGACATAGAGGACGTTCGCGCCCATGTCGAGCGTGCCGGCGAACAGAATCAAGCGAACCGACCCGCGTGCGGGCCGCAGCGACTCGCGTCGGAGAAGCGCATACGAGGCGAGCACGACGAGCGAGGTCGCGCGCACGACCGCGAGCCGCCCGAGTCCGGGGTCGCGGTGCCCCGCGGCGAGGGCCACGTAGAGCACGCCGATGCCAAGCCCCGAGAGCAGTGCGAGCGCGAGCCCCGGTTCGCGCAGGGTGAAGCGCGAGCGGCCGTCCGTCGAGACGAGACCGACCGCGACGAAGGCGCACGCGACACCGATCGTCGCGGTCGCCGCGGGCCGCTCGCCCGCCGCGAAACCCCAGATGACCGGAACCGTCGCTCCAATGACTGCCGCGATCGGCGAGACGATGCCCATGCGGCCGACCGCGAGCGCCGCGTAGAGTGCGGCGATCGCGAGGCCGCCACCGACGCCGCCCGCGATGCCGTACCAAACATCGCTCGCTTCGAAGCGGCCAGGCACGAAGCGCCACGCGATCGCAAGAACCACAACCCCGGCCAATTGCGAAACCACGACGACCGTCGTCGCGCGCGTGCGACGGCTCGCGAGGCCTCCAAAAAAATCCGCGCAGCCGTACAGCAGCGCGGAGAAGAGTGCAAGGCCGATCGTCACCTCGGCCATATACGCGATAGGGCCGCCGCGCACCAGCGCGACGGCCCCACCTCTACGACAGGCTAGGAATCAGACGTGCAAGTTGAGGTTGAGGAATAGTTCGAAAGGTAACGGCGAGCTGGCGCTCACGGACTGCAGCGCGCCGCCAAGGACCGGTTGGTATGACTGGTTGTTATACGAAGCGAGGCTGTCGCCCGGGTTGTAGAAGTTGCCCTGATACGCGCCATTCTGGGAGTACGCGCAACCAATATTGCCCTGACTCCACGGTACCTTCGAGCCGCCGAAGCAACGGTTGAAGATATTCGCGGCCACGAGATTAATCCCGAGTTGCTTATTGAAGTTGTACGTTGCGCTCACGTTGGTCGCGATGAGGTTCGGCTGCACGAAGCCGCCGATCGCATCGAACGTTCCCGTCTGGGGATTGGGGATCGAAACGGCGGCCGCACAGCTCGCGGCGTTATAGGGTGCGCCGCCGCCCGGCGAACCGAACCCGTAGCGCGGGTCGTTGACGACGCTCCCGCCGAGAACCGCGCCGCAGCTCTCGGGTGCGACGCCCTGCGCGGAGAGCGGCGAGCCGTAGCGCGAGCCGCCCTGGAACTGGATCGAGGGCGAGATGATGAACGGGCCCTTCTTGTAGCTCAGGACGAGCGATGCCACGTGCGGCACGATGTAACTCGTCGAGGTTCCCGTCGACGCGGCGCCGAGGCTGCCGTTGTACGGGAAGTACGCGGCGCCCGGATCGAGCAGATTCGCCGTCGGTGCATTGTAGTACGGGTTCGCGATCGTACCCGCACCGCAGGCCGGCGCGGCTACGCCCGGCGTTCCGTCTGCGCCGGCCACGGCATAGCACGGCGCAGCGGCGACGTGCGCCTGCGCCACCGTCGGGCACTGTGGCAGGTTCGGGTTGGTCGCGCAGGTCTTCGTGTAGCCGTTATAGCCTTGGATCGCTGCGTTGGCGCCGGCGACGAACGAACCGCCGTTGGAGAGTTGCTTGTAGTGAGCGGTCGCATAGGTGAATGTGTAGGCAAAGTTCGCCGAGAGGCCGTCGCGGCTCGGATTGCCGGCTTGGAGATCGAACTCCACGCCGTCCGCGATGCGGTTGAGGCCGTTGATGTTTGCGATGAAGTTCGTCTTAGGATCGACGAGGATGGCGACGAACTCGTCGACCGAGCGGCGATAGAACGGCGAGATCTTCGTCGAGAGCCCGAGCCTCGGGAACGCCTGCTCGAGCGAGAAGTCCAGGTTGTACGAGACTTCGGGATTTACGAAGCGCGCGTAGCTCGGGAATCCGAAATTCGTGTAGAACTGAGCGCTCGGAATCGATGCGGCTTCATTCGTTGCATCAACGGCCGAGGTCTCCGCCGGCTGGACGAACCGGCCGTACGACGCCCGGACGACGGTCGTTGGAGACACCGCGTACGTCAGCCCGACGCGCGGTGCAAAGATGTGCGCGTAATCTTCTTTCGCGGGACTCGCGGCCGACAGGGCCGCGGCCGTAAAACCGGCCGTGCATGCCGTGCCGACGGCATTGGCGGCGACCGTCGTCCCGCTCACGCAGTGACTCGCATTGTAACTATTGACGAGCAACTGGTTGCCGAGATTATTGGTCTGCGGCAGGTTGTACGTGAAGTCGTCGAAGCGGAGCGAGGCCGCGATCGTCAACTTCTCGTTCGGCTTGATGAGATCCGAGATGCCGGCGTTCGTGAAGGCCGGGCGCACGTTGTTGAGCAGACCGGCGGCTCCAGAATTGACCGCGAGATACTCGCAGGGCGCTCCGCCGCACGACACGTTTCCCTCGGTTCCGAGCACCGGACTCGTCCCACGCGGAATGAGTGTGGGGCCGGCCGTTCCTTTTGCGAGCGACGGCAACACGTAGGCACCCGGTCGCGTCGCCATTTTCGTCGCCGCGCACGTCGTTAGCGCGCCGCTCGGAAGATAGCAGCCGGCAGTTGGATTGGCAGAATTCACGAGATACGCGACGGCAGGAACGCCGCCACCCGCAGAGATCGAATTATTGAAGCGGGTCGAGTCCGTGTAGGAGTAGCCGCCGTCGAAACTGATCAGGTTGTGATTGTCCACCTGATCGGCGAACTCGAGCACCCCGCCCTCGGTGTGCGCCGAAATGAGATAATTCGGAGAGAACGTGCCGGCGTAGTTTTGATAGAGCCCGACGATGCCGTTGTCGATACGATCGCTGTAGGACGAATATCCGTACAACCGCGCATAGGCGTTCGAGCTGAAGTTATGTTGGTATTGAACTTTGGCTACGGCGAAGCCGGTAGTCTCCGTATCAATTTGGTTGAGCGGCACGTTCGCGTCGAACGCCCGCTGCTGATTCGAACCGGCGAAGTACGTGTTGCTGATCGAGCCGATGTTTGCGGCGGTCAGCCGCGCGTTGAGCGGACCCGTGTAGTAGTTCTGATCCCGATACGTCGGCTGGACGGGCCCCGCGCAGGCCACGGGCGCCAGACCGTTCGCCGAGCCGAAGCCGCCGTTGGTGCCGTTGTTCGGGCAAATCCCATTGACATCGTATGGAATCACCGTGCCGTTGGCGAGCGTCGCCGTGCCGTTGAGCACGTCGCCGAGGGCGGAGTTGTACGAGCCCATCGAGGCGTTCGGGGTATTGTACGTTTCGCCCGAGTTGTAGAGCAGCTGGATGTCGTCTTTTTGGCCGTCCCGGTGGTGCGGCACGGCGATGTGGACGTTGGTTACGAACTCGCGGTCGGCGATCGAGGGGATATTCCCCCAGTAGGTCGGCGCAGTAATATAGCCATTGGGCGCGAGCGGCTGGTTGAGAAAGCCGCCCGCATTGTTGACGTAGCAGCCCGCCGTCGGATGCGCGGTGCCACAGCTCGCCGCTAGGTAGTTGATCGTCGTCCCGTACTGCGACAGGTAGCTCGCGCCATTAAACTGGTCGACGTAGCGGTTGGCTTGGTTATAGCCGAGGAAACCGAAGTAATACGAGAGGTTATGATTGGCCGTGGCGCCGCCGTATTCAACGCTGAACTTATGATAGTAACTCGGCGAACCGAAGCCAAACTGCGCGTTGCCGAAGCCCGGATACGTGCCCGACTTGATGACCTGATTGATGAAGCCCGCGACGCCGATTGCCTGCGCATCGACGGGCTGATTGCCGGTATAGACCTGGACTTCGCCGTTGCCGATGTTCGAGAGCGGCGAGGCCGAGTACTGATCGAACTGGCGATTGATCGGGACGCCGTCGAGCTCGTAGCCCGTCTGCGTGTAGTCGCCGCCACGGATGAAGACTGACTGGCCCCAGCCGCCGGAGTTTGCAATCGGCACGAGGGTGCCAGGCACCGACGCGATCGCCGAATACGCCGAGTTGAGGTTGTTGCCGCCGCCGAGCGGCGCCGCCAGCGCCTGCTGCGTCGGCGTGATGTTATACACGTCGGAGACGACACCCGATCGCACGAGGCTGCTCGACGATTGCGCGCGGACCCGCCCGATCGTGGCAAGCTCCTTCTGCGTCGTGAGGTTGAGCACGATGTTCTGGTCGGACTGCACCGTCTCGCCCGAGAGCGCGTAGGGCTGCAAGCCCGGGCTCTCCACGGAAATCGTGTACGTATCGGGATTGAGCGAGAGGAACCCGTAGTGGCCCCGCGCGTCGGTCTTCGTCGTGACCGTTTGGCTCGGGCTCGTCGCGGTGACCGTGGCCCCGGCCAGGGGAGCGTGCGTCGTCGTGTTCGTGACCGTCCCGGTGATCGCGCCCGTCGTACCGGCCAGAACCAATGTTCCCTGACCGAGGACGTACGCGAACGCCGAGACGATCGAAAGCACCGACTGCAACAAACGGCGTTTGTGCACGTGATGACTCCAATCGAAGATGCGTCGGCGAGCGCGTCGCGGAAGCGGCGCACCCTGGGCGCCAACTTTGTGGCGTCTCCCGAGGAACCTTTAAGATTACGTTAGGGAATCGTCAAGCATGTGCGCCGACGTTCGGGCGCGCGAGGGCGAACGTCGTTCGCGCCTGATACTCCGTGCCGATCGCCACGAGCTTTGCCTCGTCGAACGCCGCACCTAGAAACGTGAGGGCCGTCGGAAGACCGTGGTCGCCGAAGCCGTTCGGGACGCAGAGCCCGGGAACGTGACGACGAAGACGGTCGCCCCCGCATCGCCGTCGTGCAACGGGTGCGAGCGGCCGGCGAGCAGCGCTCCCGCGGCGAGGTTGTCGTCGATGCCGTGTGCGATCGTCGCGACGTCCGCGTCGCTGAGACCGGGCTCGAAGCGGCGCATCGCCGCCGCCTGTGCGCGGGCGACGGCCGAGGCCACGCGCGCCGGCCGCGTCGTCGCAGACGGGCGCGGCGACGGCGGCGAGCGCCGCGCCCGCCGCCGTCATCGTCCGCAGAAACGTCTTGCGAACCCTCACTGCCATGCCATCGCCGCGTCGCGTTGCGCCGCCACGCGGCGGCGATGCGTGCCGACGAAGGGTGCGGGCTAGACTTCCATCACGACCGGAATGACGATCGGCTTGCGGCGCGTCTTGTCGAAGACGGCCTTGGCGACGCCCTGGCGGATACGTTCCTTGACGGTCTGGACGTCGCGAATGCCCTCGGACGAGCAGCCCGCGAGCACGTCGGAGACGCGCTTCTCGAGCTCGGAGACGGCCGGCCCCGAGTCCGGGAGATAAAACACGCCGCGTGAGATGAGGTCGGGGCCGGCGACGACGCGCGATTCCTCGGCGTCGACCGTCACGACGATCATCATGATGCCGTCGGCGGAGAGGTGCTTGCGATCGCGCAACACGGCCTCGCCGATGTCGCCGACGCCGATGCCGTCGACCATGACATTGCCGCCGTAGGTCTTGCCGATCTTCTTTGCGCCCGCCTTCGTGAACTCGATGACGTCACCGTTTTCGGCGACGAAACAATTGTCGGCGGCGACGCCCGTCTGCTGCGCGAGCTTCGTGTGCGTCACGAGCATCCGATACTCGCCATGCACGGGGATGAAGTACTTCGGCCGCACGAGGTTGAGCATGAGGAACAGCTCCTCTTGCGAGCCGTGGCCCGAGACGTGCGCCGTACCGCGCGACGTGCCATGGATGACCGTCGCGCCCAGCCGGTAGAGGTTGTTGATCGTCTTCGCGACGCTCTTCTCGTTGCCGGGAATCGGCGTCGCGCTGATGACGATCGTGTCGCCCGCGGTGATCGCCATCTTGGGATGGTCGCGCACCGCGAGCCGCGAGAGCGCGGCCATCGGCTCGCCCTGCGAACCCGTCGTCACGACGACGACCTCATTCTGCGGATAGTCGTTGATCTGCTCGATCTGGATAACGCGTTCGGCCGGCACCTTGAGGTAGCCGAGCTCGCTCGAATACTTCACGACGTTCTGCAGCGACCGGCCGAGGAACGCGATGCGGCGATTGAACTTCAGTGCCTGATCGATCACCTGCTGCACGCGCGGCACGTTCGAGGCGAACGACGTCACGATGATGCGGCCCTTGGCGCTCGCGAAGATGTTCGCGAACGCCTCGCCGACGACGCGCTCCGACGGCGTGTGGCCCGGGCGCTCGGCGTTGGTCGAATCCGAGAGCAGGCAGAGCACGCCCTCGTCGCCGATCTCGGCGATCGCGGCGAAATCCGCCGGCTTGCCGTCGATCGGCGTCTGATCGAACTTGAAGTCGCCCGTGTGGAAGATCGTGCCGAGCTCGGTCGTGATCGCGATCGAGCACGCGCCCGCGAGGCTATGATTGATGTGGACGAACTCGGCATCGATGCCGCCGTACGAGACGACATCGCCCGGAACGACCGTCCGAAACTTCTTATCGCTGAAGCGATGGTCGCGCGACTTCGACCGCACGAGCGCGAGCGAGAGCGCCGTGCCCACGATCGGGACGTCGAATTCCTTGAGCAGAAACGGGATGCCGCCGATGTGATCTTCGTGGCCATGCGTCACGAGCACGGCGCGAAACTTGTCGCGGTGCTCGCGCAGATAGCTGAAGTCGTTGATGATGATGTCGACGCCGGGCATCGAGTCGTCGGGGAACATCAGGCCGCAGTCGACTGCGACGATGTCGTCCTTGGTCTCGATGAGCGTCATATTGCGGCCGATGTCGCCGCAGCCGCCGAGCGGGATGATTCGGACGTACGGCTCGTTCGGCGGGGGTGGGACCACGAGTGGTCCGGGGGCGTTGTTGTAGCGCCCGTTGGTTCCGTTCACATGCGTCTTTCCGGGTTGCCGCCGGTGCCCGGCGACGCGATAGAAGCGTCGTGGAGGGTCACGACTTGCAGGGACTCACGTTCGTCATACATCTGATTTCGACTCCTCGGCCGCAGGAGAAGGCGCCGGGGGCGGTCTCGGCCGCCGTTGCCCGGGACCGGCCGCGCCGTCCTCGGCCCTCCGCAGGCCCCCTGCCGATCGATTTGGCCGAGCTGTACGCACCGCGCGCACGGCGGCGAATGGCCACGTATCTGCGGCTGCGGATGCTCGAGCTGCGCGAGGCGGGCCTCGCTCGGACCGCCGAGCTCATCGAGCGCCGGCTCGTGCCGGCGCTCGGGGGCGGCGCGAACGACGCGCGCTAAGCCAAAGCATTTGCGGGTTCTCCCCGCGAACGGATGGGCGCGTGAAGCCCACCCCGCAAGCCGCGATCGTCAAGCCGGCGCCGCTCGTCATCATACGCGACGTCTTCATCGCGCCCGGCCGAGCGTTTTCCGCGCTCGCCGCAAACCCGGGCTGGCTGCTCGTCTACATCGTCGTCCTCGCGCTCGGCGCCGCCTCGGTCGCGCTCACCCTGCCGGCCGTGGCGCACCTCAACCTGCGCCTTGCGACGGCCGGCGGCGGCGGCACGGCGACGACCGGCCTCGCGGCCGAGATGCAGCGCCTCGCGGGCGAGCTGCTCGGCTACGACGCGATCGTGCCCGTCCTCGCGTGGGGGATCGCAGCCATCGTCTTCAGCTTCGCGTGCCGCTTCGGCGGCCAGCCCGTGCCGTTCCGGACGCTCTTCGCGATCGCGGCGTATGGGTCGCTGCCGTCGGCGCTCGGGGGGCTCGTCGAATCGGCCGTCATCCGGTTGCACGACCCCGCGAGCTTCGCGAGCTATCACGCGTTCTTCGCGGCATTCCCGCTCGATCTCGCGATCTTCGCCCCGCCGGGGGCGCCCCCGCGCAGCGAATCGTTCCTGAGTAGCTTCGGCGTCTTCGACCTGTGGTCGGCGCTCGTGACCGCCTACGGGCTCGTCGCCGTCGCGAAGGTCGGGCTCGTCGCCGCGCTCGTCGCGGCGTTCGCGGTCGACCTCGTCGTGACGCTGGCCTTCAACGCATGAGCGCAGTCGTGGACGTCCTCGTCGCTCCGCGCGCCGCGTTCGGCTCGATTCGCGACGTGCCGCGCGGCTGGCTCGCCGTCATCGTCGTCTGCGTCCTCGCCCTGCTCGGCGCCCTCGGCGAGCTGCCGGCGAGCCGGCACGTGCTCGAGGCGACGTTCGGCTCGAGCGACGCGGCGGCCCTGACCCCCGCGCAGCGCGCGCAGGCGGTCGACCTCGCGACGAAGGGCCAGTGGGCGCTCGTCGTCCTCGCGCCGCTCGCGACGCTCGCAGCGATCGGCTGGGGGACGCTCGCATTCGCAGCGGCCGCGGCGGCGTCGGGCGCCGCGCAGCTGCGGCGCGCCTTCGCGCTCGCGGCGACGATCGCGGTCGTGCGGCTCGGCGTTGGGGCCCTCGCCGTCGCCGCGATCGCGCTTGCGCGCGGCGCTGCCTCGTTCACGACGCAGTACGCGCTGACGGTGGCGATGCCGAGCCTCGCCTGGCTCGTCCCGCCGGGCGCTCCAAAGCTCGCCGCCGCCCTCGCGACGATCAACCCGTTCCAGATCTGGACCTTCGGCCTCGCGCTCACCGGCGCGACGCTCGTGCTCGGCGTCCGGCGGCCGCTCGCGATCGGGGCGGCCGTCGCGCTCGTCGCGCCCGAGCTCGTCATCGCGGCGGTCGCCGCTCGGTGACGCTCGCGCTGCTCGTCCTCGCCGTGACCCTCACTGCACAGGGTTCCGCGGCGCCGACGCCCGTCCCGAACGCGACGGCACCCGCTCGGACGCTGTCGCCCGGAACGAGCGGCGGGCCGCCGACGCCTGTCGCGCTGCCGAGCGCGCCGCCAGCCGGAGCCGCGCCCGCGACCCCGGCTCCGGCCGTCGTCCCGACGCTCGCGCCGAGCCCGACCGCCGCGCCCCTCATCCCGCTCCTGCCGCCCGGCACGAGCGCGAACCCGACGCCCGGCCCGACGATCGTCCCGACGCCGACCGCCCGCGCGAAGACGACGTTCCTCAACGGCTACGACGGCCCGCCGGGCGATCGGCCGCCGCTCGAGCTCGACGGCTACGGCGTCGTCGCGTACGCTCTGCGCCATGCGCCGGCCCTGCTCTCGCAAGAGGCAACGGTCGAGAATCTCGATGTCACCTACACGCGCAATCGCGCGGCGGAGTTCCCGACGCTCGTCGCACAAGCGCAGAACCAGCTCTCCGAGAACCACGGGCTCTCGGGCAATCTCGCGCAGTTCGGACTTTCGCCCGCGAGCCGCTTCTCGCAGAACACGGCCCAGCTCTCGGCGTCGTACAACATCTACAACGCCGGGCAACAGCTCGTCGCGCAGGAAGCCAAACGCAACGTCGAGTCCGCCAAATTCGAATTGCGCCGGCTCGAGGAGCAGCTCGCGATCGGCGCGTCGGCCGACTTTTACAATCTCGCCGCGCTCCATGAGGTCGTCGTACTCGACCGCGCCGACGTCGTCTATCAGAAGCAGCTGCTGCAAGATTCCGAGGCGAACGAACGCGTCGGCCGAATCGCGGGCGTCGACGTGCTGCGCTCGCGCGTCGCCGTCGACCGCAGCTCTTCCGCGCTCGTGCAGGCGACGACCGACGAGGCCAACGCGGCGGACGCCCTCGCGGTGCGCATCGGCGCGCCGATCGCGACACGCTTCTCCGAGCCGGCCGAGCTCCCGGCACCGGCGCTCCCGGCCGAGCCGCTCGAGCTGCTCGTGCGCATCGCCAAGCTCAACCGGCCCGAGGTGCTCGAAGCCAAGGCGACGCTGCAGGCCTCGCGCCTCCTCGATGCGTCCTTCGACAACGATCTGCGGCCGGTCGTCCAAGTCACGGGCGCGTTCGGCTCGCAGGTCTCGCCGACGTCATTCGTCCAGGAGCAGCAACAGATCAACGCGCAGAACGCGGCCAACCTCGCCAGCTACAACGCGCAGCTGGCGCTCTTCCCGGGGGTGGCGATCGCGCCGCCCGCCGTGATCGCGCCCGTCAACCGCCGTCAGCCGGGCTTCTGGCAGATCGGCGTTTCCTCGACGTTCCAGGTGCCGCTCTACGACTACGGCCTCCGCGCGGCCGATCATCATTATGGCCGGGCGCAGATCGAATCGTCGCTCGCCTCCCTCTACAACGCCTATGACTTCGTCACGTCCGACGTCGACTCGGCGCAGCGTAGCCTCACCGCGGCCGACCAACGGCTCGTCCTCGCCAAGGCGAGCGCCGCGTACGCGACCGAGTCCGCGCGCATCGCGCAACTGCAATACAAGAACGGACTCATCTCGTTCACCGACGCGACGCAGACGCAGCAGACCGCGCTCGCGGCGCAGAACGACCTCGTCGCCGCGCGCGTCACGTACGTCACCGGTGTCATCCGGCTGCGCGTCTCGCTCGCGCCGCCGGATACCGCCGCCGCCGTCGACTTCCGGGGCCTATGAATCGCACGCCCGGCACCCTGCTCGCCCTCGGCGTGGTCGCCGCGACGATCGTCGTCGGCATCTTCGGCCGCGGCGGCCCCGAACGGCCGATCCCGGTCGCGATGACGACCGTGAAGCTCGGCGATCTGAAGACGACGCTCCCCGAGACGGGGGTGCTGCAGTTGCCGCGGGTCGTCACGATCCCCGCGGGCGTCTCGGGGACGCTCGCGGCAATCGCCGTCCACTCGGGCGAACGCGTCGCCGCCGGCCAGACGCTCGCGACGCTCCTCAACGATCAGCTGCGATCCACGCTCGCCGACGCGCGGCAGACCGCGATCGCCGCGCAGGGCCGTTCCGAGACGGTCTCCGATCAGAACGCGATCCTCCCGGAGCAGAACCGGTCGGCCGTCCTGCAGGCGCAGGCCGCGCTCGTCGCCGCGCGCTCCGCGCTCACGCAGGCGCAGCAGGACGTGGTCTCGGGCGCGCAGTCGGGCCTCGGCTACGGCGGCTCGACGGCCGAGCAGCAAACGCTCTCGGCCGACGCTACGGTCTCGAAAGCGAAGACCGACTACGCCGAGGCGAAACGCCTCGCCGACGCCGACGTCGACCTCTACGCGAACAAGGCAATCTCGCACGACGCGCTGCTGCAGGCGCAGGCCCGCGAGTCGCTCGCCAGCGTGAGCGCGAATCAGGCGGTCCGCGAGCGCTCGCTGCTCGGCGGCAACCTCTCGCGCAATCGTGAGGTGCTCGCCGATCGCGTCCGCTCCGCCCGCGACAGCGTCGCGCAGGCCGAGGCCGCGCTCGCCGCCGCGCGGGCCGCGGCGGGTCAGTCGAAGTTGGGCGACGTGGTCTCGGCGAGCGCCGACGCCGCCCGGCTCGGCGACGACGTCGCCTTCGCGCAGACGCAGGTCGACCGGCTCACCGTCCGAGCGCCGATCGCGGGGACGATTCAGACCGTCGCCAGCCAGCCGAACGACGCGCTACGGCCGCTGCAGCCGGGCGACGCGATCACGGCGGGCCAGCAGCTCTTCTCGCTGGCCGCGGGGAACCGGTTCGTTGCGCGCGTGAAGGTCGACGAGCAGGACGTCGCCGCGCTGCGACTCGGCGAACGGGCGACCGTCGGCGGCGAGGATCTCGGAAGCGCGACGCTGCCCGGCCGCGTCGTCGCGATCTCGCCCGTCGCACAGCGCTCCGACGACCCGTCGAACACGGCGCGGCAGGTGCTCGCCACGGTCGCCCTCGACCACGGGCTCCCCTACCTGCGCGACGGCATGAGCGTCGACGTCGACATCATCACGCGCGACGAGCGCCACGTTGTCATCGCGCCGCTCGACGCGATCCGCCACGACGGCTCGATCGCGTACGTCGTAACCGTTCGGGGCCGCCGGGCGCTGCGCGTCAAGGTCCAGCTCGGCGCGCAGAACGACGCGAACGTCGCGATCCGCGCGGGGCTGCCGCCCGGCACGACGATCGTCGCGACGCACGATCCGGCGCTCGTCTCGGGCACGCTCGTGACCGCCGCGTCGCCCGCGCCGGCCGGAACGTGACGCGGCTCCTCGCGTATCTGCGCGAGGCGGTCGAGGCGCTCTGGCGCAACCGCGCCCGCTCCCTGCTCACCGTCCTCGGAACGATCGTCGGCACGGCATCGACGATCGGAATCCTCGGCATCGGCCGGGCGGCATCGGGCGGGATCGACGCAACGCTCGGCGCCTTCGGGAACCCCGGCTATTTCGTTTCGGTGGATCCCAAGGACGACGACCCGAACGCCTCGCGGTTGCAGTATCGCGACGCCGCGGAACTGCTCGCGGCCGAGCCCGCGGCGCTGCGCCGCGTCTATCCGATCTACTCGCAGAACGTCTCGATCGAGGGCGGCGGCACGCGCGTCATCGGCAACGTCTCGAGCCAGGTCGGCGAGCCCGGCGATAACCTGCCGGTGCGCGAGGGCCGGCGCATCGACGACGCCGACGTCGCGGGCGCGGCGCACGTCGCGGTGCTCGGGGCCCCGATGGCCGATCGGCTCTTCCCGCATCGCTCCGCGCTCGGGAACGTCGTCCGGATCGGCGGCAATCGCTATACCGTCGTCGGCGTCTACGACGCGCTCCACGCGAGCATCTTCACGGCGGCGGGCGGCAGCGACTACCTCGAGATCCCGTACTCGGCCTATCACGAGCTCGCCCCGGGCGGAATCGACCAGCTCCAGGTCTTCGGCCAGCCCGGGACGTCGCTCGCGCAGGTGAAGACGGCGGTCGACCAGGGGCTGCGGCGGCTGCATGGCCGCGACGCGAGCTACGTCGTGCAGGACGCGCTCGCGTTCGAGACCGCCTTCGAGCGGACGATCGGCGTCGTCGGGATCGGCCTCACCGCGATCGGCGGCGTCGCGCTCGTCGTCGCAGGCATCGGGATCATGAACGTCATGCTCGTGTCGGTCTCCGAGCGGCGCCGCGAGATCGGGCTGCGCAAGGCGATCGGCGGCAGTCGCGCCGACATCGCGCTGCAGTTCCTCATGGAGTCGGTCGTCCTCTCGCTCACCGGCGGCATCCTCGGGACGCTCCTCGGCGTCCTCTTCGTCGTGCTCGCCTCCGGCATCGTCGCAGGCTTCCTCGGCCCCGCGCCGATCCCGTGGCTCCTCATCATCGCGAGCGCTGCCGGCTTTTCGATCGTCGTCGGCGTCGGCTTCGGGACGTATCCCGCGCTGCGCGCCGCGGCGCTCGATCCCATCGAGGCGCTGCGCGGATGAAGCCCTGGACGCTGATCGGCGAAGCCTGGGGCATCCTCGCCGGGAACCGCACGCGAACGTTCTTGACGGTGCTCGGCCTCGCGATCGGCGTCGCGGCGGTCATCGCGATCCAGATCCTCGGGCGCGGGATGGCGGGCGCCGTCACGGGGCTCCTCGGCGGGCTCGACGACCGCAGCTTCTTCTTCTTTCCGAGCCAGCGTCAGAGCGACGGCAGACGTGCGGCGTTCACGGCGGCCGACCTCGCGCGCGTGCCGCTCGAGGTGCCGGGCATCGCGAGCGCCATCCCGGCGGGCAACGTCACGCGGCTCATCGTCTCGGGCCATAAGCGTGCGCGGCTCGGGCTCTCGGCGGATGCGGGTTCGGGCAACGCGCCGGTCGCGCTCGGCCGGTCGATCGGCCCCGGTGACGACGCGACCGCCGCGCGCGTCGCCGTGCTTTCAAAAGAAGCGGCCGGGCGACTCTTCGCGCCGGGCGAGGAGCCCGTCGGAGCCGACCTGCGCGTCGGCGACCGGCGCTACGTCGTCGTCGGCGTCGCGCCCGCGCCGACGCAGGGGCTCATCCCGCTCAACCTCGACGGCGACGTCCGCGTGCCGTACACGACGTACGAGCGGGAATACGTCCGCAGCGGGCCGCTCTTCGCTGCCCGCTTCGCCGTCGACGACCCGACGAAAATCGCGAGCGTCGAGGCCGCGGTCAAGACGTACTTTCGCACGCTGCGCGGTGGCCGGGTCGAGTATCAGACGTTCGACCGGCGGACGTTCGCGACGGCGGTGGGCGGCATCTTCGCCGCGCTCACGCTGGTGGTCGGACTCGTCGGCGCGATCTCGCTCGCGGTCGCGGGCATCGGGATCACGAACATGATGCTCGTCTCGATCAACGAGCGCACCCGCGAGATCGGGCTGCGCAAGGCGATCGGCGCGACGCGGCGGCAGATTCTCGCGCAGTTCTTCATGGAGGCGCTGCTGCTCTCGAGCGTCGGTTGCGCGATCGGGCTCGTCGTCGGGCTCGCGGTCGGCTGGAGCGTCGACCGCTTCGCGCTCGTCGCGATCTCCGGTGTCGTACCCGCGATCCCGTGGCTCGGCGCGATCGCGACCGCCGTCGGGTTCGCGACGCTGCTCACGCTCGGCTTCGGAACCTATCCCGCCTATCGCGCCGCGCGGCTCGATCCGATCGAGGCGCTGCGCCATGAGTGAGGCGGCCGACGAGCCCGTCGTCTCGCTCCACGACGTCGAGAAGGTGTACCGGACGGGGGCCGTCGAGGTCCCGGCGCTGCGCGGCGTCTCGATCGCGATCGAGCGCGGCGATTACGTCGCGATCATGGGCCCCTCGGGCTCCGGAAAATCGACCCTGATGAACCTCATCGGATGCCTGGACCGGCCGACCGCCGGCGCCTATCATCTCGACGGGATCGACGTCGCGACGCTCGACGATGCCGCGCTCGCCGCGATCCGGCTGCGCAAACTCGGCTTCGTCTTCCAGGGCTTCAACCTGCTCCCACGCGCGGACGCCGTGCGCAACGTCGGCCTGCCGCTCTTTTACGCCGGGATCCCGCGGCGCGAGCGCGACGCGACCGCCTCGCGCGTCCTCACCGACGTCGGCCTCGGCGACCGGCTGCACCACACGCCGGCCGAACTCTCAGGGGGCCAGCAGCAGCGCGTCGCGATCGCCCGCGCGCTCGTGAATGACCCCGCCGTGCTCCTCGCCGACGAGCCGACGGGGAACCTCGATTCCAAAACGAGCGAGGACATCATGGCGCTGTTCGCCGACCTCAGCCGCGCCGGCCGCACGATCGTGATGGTGACGCACGACCCCGAGACGGCCCGCCACGCGCGCCGCGTCGTCCGCGTGCGCGACGGGCTCGTCGTCGCCGACGAGCGCTCGCGACCGGCATGAAGCCGCGATGAGGATTCCCGGGTAGAAACAACGATCGACGCGACTTTGGGCGCCCGCGCGAGTAGTCGCCTCGAGACTCGTGACCAATGGAAGGACCGTATGAACAGGAATCGCTTCGTGCCGACGGCGATCGTCGCGCTCGTGGGTGCCATCGTCGGCAGTGCCTCGATGATGCTCTTTGCGAGCACTCACTTCTCCGGCGTTGCCGGCCCTGGGAACTCGCCGCCCGTCGTCAACGCCGCGCCGCTGGCCTCGGGCAGTGACGACCAGGCGCGAATCGTAAGCGCGGTGCAACGCGTCTTGCCGTCGGTCGTGGCGCTCAACGTCTCGGTCAACGGCCAGCAGGTCGTCCCGACCGATCCCTTCGCACAGTTCTTCGGCCAGCAGGGGCCCTCGCGGGTCCGCAAGTTCAGGGCGCGCGCCTCGGGCTCGGGCTGGGTCTACTCGCGCTCGGGCGACGGCGGGCTCATCGTCACAAACGCCCACGTGGTGCGGCCGCCCACGGGCGCGAACGTCACCGGCATCCAGGTCGTCTTCAAGAACGGCGAGCACGTGCCGGGCACGGTCTTCGCGACGAACGTTGGCGCCGATCTCGCGATCGTGAAGGTCTCCGGCGTCAAGGACATGCCGCCCGCACTCGAGATCGCGGATTCGAGCCGGTTGCTCGCCGGCCAATGGGCGATTGCGATCGGCGAGCCCTTCGAGCTCAAGGAGTCGGTCTCGCTCGGCGTCGTCTCGGGCTTCAATCGCGACGAGACGATCGGCGAGGAGAACGGCGCGGGTGCGATCGACTTCAAGGGCCTGCTGCAGACCTCGGCGCCGATCAACCCAGGCAACTCCGGCGGTCCGCTCGTCGACATCGACGGCCGGCTCATCGGCGTTAACCAGTCGACGGCGAACCCGCAGACGGGCGCGCAGGGCATCGGCTTCGCGATTCCATCGAATACGGTGAAAGAGCAGATCGCGTTACTCGAGAAAAATCCGGGCACGCATCAGGGGACGAATTCGGGCTTCATCGGCGCCGCGCTCGCGACCGTCACGCCGAGCCTGGCCTCGCAGATCAACTACCACGGCAAGGGCGTCGCCGTCTCCCAGGTGATCTCGGGCGGGCCCGCCGATCAGGCCGGCCTCCAGCCGGGCGACGTGATCCAAAAGGTCAACGGGAAGGACGTCACCACGAACGAGGCGGTCGTCGGCGCCATTCGAGGCACCAAGCCCGGTCAGACTGTCGCACTCGAAGTGTGGAGCGCGGGCGTCAAGAAGCTCGTGAGCATCAAGGTCGACGAGCGGCCGGCGGATGGCGGCTCGAGCCAGTTCCAGCAGCCGCAGCAGCCGCAGCAGGGATTCCCGGGCCAGCAGCAGCCGTAACCCGCGTCGGCGGCCGCACGAGCCCGCGGCCGCGACGCACCGCCCCAGCGACGAACCCTCCGGACGGCCGAAACCATCCGGGGGTTCATCGTATTTAAGGGGTGTTCGACCCCGTCGATGTTACGAGCGGGGCACATCCTGGAACGTCGGTAAGCGGCAAGGCGAAGCTCGGAGCGATCCGAGGACATGGGCACAACGCCCGGTTGCAGATGGTCCGCGACGTTCGGAAAGCGAGTTACTCAATGGCTAAAGTGGTCGGAATCGACCTCGGCACGACCAATTCGTGCGTGGCGGTGATGGAGGGGCAAACCCCAACCGTCATCCCGAACTCTGAAGGGAGTCGCACGACGCCGTCGGTCGTCGCGTTCACCAAAACGGGCGAACGGCTCGTCGGGCAGCTCGCGAAGCGCCAGGCGGTCACGAACCCGGACCGCACGATCAAATCGATCAAGCGGCACATGGGCACCGACTTCACCGTCAAGATCGACGGCAAGGATTACACGCCGCAGGAGATCTCGGCGATGATCCTCCAGAAGCTCGTCAACGACGCTTCGACCTACCTCGGCGACCGCGTGACGAAAGCAGTCATCACGGTGCCGGCGTACTTCAACGATGCGCAACGTCAGGCGACGAAAGACGCAGGCCGGATCGCCGGCCTCGACGTTCTGCGCATCATCAACGAGCCGACGGCCGCCGCGCTCGCCTACGGGCTCGATAAGAAGGGTTCCGAGACGATCCTCGTTTGGGACCTCGGCGGCGGCACGTTCGACGTCTCGATCCTCGAGGTCGGCGACGGTGTCTTCGAAGTCAAGTCGACCAACGGCGACACCCGCTTGGGCGGCGACGACTACGACGAGGCAATCGTCACCTGGCTCGTCGGCGAATTCCGGAAGGACCAGGGCATCGACCTCAGCGGCGATCGTCAGGCGCTCCAGCGCCTCACCGAAGCGGCCGAGAAGGCGAAAATCGAGCTCTCGACGTTGACGTCGACGAACATCAACCTGCCGTTCATCACGGCGGATCAGAGCGGCCCGAAGCACCTCGACATCACGCTGACGCGCGCGGATTTCGAGCGGCTCACGAGCGACCTCACCGACCGTATGATCAAGCCGTTCAAGGCGGCGCTTGCGGACGCGAAGATCGACGTCGCGGCCATCGACGAGATTGTCATGGTCGGCGGCTCGACCCGCATGCCGCTCTGCCAGGAGCTCGTCAAGAAGCTCACCGGTAAGGATCAGCTCAACCAGTCCGTCAATCCCGATGAAGTCGTCGCGATCGGCGCGGCGATTCAGGGCGGCGTGCTCTCGGGCGAAGTCCGCGACGTCGTGCTGCTCGACGTCACCCCGCTCTCGCTCGGCCTTGAAACCCTCGGCGGCGTCTTCACGAAGCTCATCGACCGCAACACGACGATTCCCACCAAGAAGTCGCAGGTCTTCACGACGGCCGAGGACGGTCAGACGTCGGTCGACATCGCGATCTTCCAGGGCGAGCGCGAGATGGCACGCGACAACAAGTCGCTCGGCCAGTTCCGGCTCGAGGGCATCCCCGCCGCACCGCGCGGCGTGCCGCAGATCGAGGTCGCCTTCAACATCGATGCCAACGGCATCGTGAACGTCTCGGCCAAAGACCTCGGCACGGGCAAGGAGCAGACGATCACGATTACCGCGTCGACCAACCTTTCCAAGGACGAGGTCGACCGGATGGTACGCGACGCCGAGAGTTCGGCGGCCGACGACGCGAAGCGCCGCGAGGACGCCGACGTCCGCAACCGTGCGTCGAGCCTGATCTACTCGACGGAGAAGTCGCTCAAGGAGATCGGCGACAAGCTCGACGAGGCTTCCAAGGCTGAAGTCGAGACCGCGCTCACCGACCTGCGCGGGAAGAGCGAAAACGGGACGGCCGAGGAGATCAAGACCTCGACCGATGCGCTCCAGGCCGCCTCGTACAAGCTCGCCGAGGCGCTCTACAAAAACTCGGCCGCGGGTGCCGCAGGCGAGCCGGGGCCCGAGCCCGGCGCTCCGGGTGCCGGCGAGCACGCAAACGGCCACGCGGCCGGGGCCCAAGGCGACGACGTCATCGACGCCGAGTTCACCGAAGCGAAGTAGCGGAGCTGCCGCCCGGCGCGCGAGCGTCCGGGTGGCTTCCTCGGGAGAACGATGGATACCGAATCGCAAGCGGCGCCGAACAGCGCCCCCGACACGACGGCGCTCGAGGCCGAGCTCGCCGCAGCCAAGGCGCTCTCCGACGAGCGCTACCGCGATCTGCAATACGCCCACGCCGAGACCGAAAACATCCGCAAGCGCGCCGAACGGACGGCGAGCGAGCGGATCGCGTACAATCGCGTGCAGTTGCTCGCGAAATTTCTGCCCGTCCTCGACAACCTGCAGCGCGCGCTCGCCTTCGACGATTCCACGGGTTTGCGCGGCGGGCTCCAGGCGACGCTCCGCGGCTTCGAGGGCATCCTGACCGGCGAGAAGGTCACGCTGCTCGAGACGGTCGGCACGCCGTTCGATCCACGGATCGCCGAGGCGATCGCAACGCGCGAGACGGCGGATGCCGACGACGACATCATCGTCGAAGAGGCGCAGCGTGGCTACATGCTCGGCGACGATCTGCTGCGCCCGGCGCTCGTCGTGGTCGCGAAGCACGTGGCGAGTCCGGGCGCGTAGCCTCGGCCGTGAATTACAAGGATTACTATCAGGTGCTCGGCGTGCCCAAGACGGCCGCCGAGAAAGACATCAAATCGGCCTACCGCAAGCTCGCGCGCAAGTGGCATCCCGATGCGAACCCCACGAACGCAAAGGAAGCCGAAGAGCGCTTCAAGGCGATCGCCGAGGCCTACGAGGTCCTCGGCGACTCCGACAAGCGCAAGAAATACGACGCGCTCGGCAGCGACTGGGAGCGTGCCTCGCAGCAGGCCGAAGCGCAGCGACGCTACCGCTCGACGCAGGGCCCGACGCCGGAGAACTTCGGCGCCGGCCAGCCGGGCGATGCGAACGCCGGCTTCTCCGATTTCTTCGATGCGTTCTTCTCCGGTGGCGGCCGGCGCGCCGGCGCGGCGGCGCAACAGCCGCGTGCGCAGCGCGGCGGCGATCTCGAGACGACGATCGACCTCACGCTGCACGACGCGTATGAGGGCGGCACGAAGCGCGTGTCGCTGCAGGTCGAGGATCGCTGCCCGCGTTGCAACGGCAACGGGGTTTCGGGCAACTCGATCTGCCAGCAATGCCATGGGACAGGGCAGCTGCTCTCGAACCGGCGGCTCGAGGTCAACGTGCCGCGCGGCATCCGCGACGGCCAGCGGATTCGGCTGGCCGGTCAGGGCGGTCAGGGCGCGGGCGGCGGCCCGAGCGGCGATCTCTTCCTCACGGCGACGATCCTGCCCGATCGCAAGTTCGAACGCAAGGGCGACGATCTCTATTGTGACGTGCCGGTCGACGCGTACGACCTCGTCCTGGGCGGCATCGCCGAGGTGACGACGATGTCGGGCAACGTCACGATGACGATCAAACCCGGCACACAAAACAATCGAACCGTACGGCTCGCCGGCAAGGGCATGCCGATCGTCAAGGGCGGCGGCTACGGGAATCAGTACGTGCGGCTGATCGCCCAGCTCCCGACGGATCTCACCGATCGCGAGCGGGAGCTCTTCGAGGAGCTCGCCGCGCTGCGTCGACCGGCAACCGCCGCGACGTCGTAGCGCAGATCGGCCGCAGCTTGCACGTTGCGTCCGTGACCGCGATTCCATCGAGACGCATGCGGGCGGCGGCGCAGCGCGGTCGAAGCGAGACCGCAATGGCCTCCGCTTCGGACGGTCCGCGACTGCTCGTGGTCGGCGACCCGTTCTTCCTCGATCGCCACCGGCCGCTCATCGTCGCGCTGCGCAGCCACTTCGGTCTCGTCGACGAGCTCGTGGTGCGCGACCCGGCGCCGTTGCATCGCGCGCTCGCCGGACTCGCAGCGGTCGTTCGCGGGGAGCTCCGGCCGCCGCTGCGTCCGGCGCTCCGCGCGCTGCGCGACCGCTTCGAGAAACGCCCCGCGACGTTCGCGCGAAAATCGCGGGCGACCGCACGGCGCATCGCCGCGCTCTCGCCGGCGCCAGACGTCGTGCTGCAGCTCTTCGGGATGTCGTCGCCGCGCGCGCCCGGCGCGCCGAGCGCGATACCGTACGCGCACTACAGCGACTTCACGATGGCGCTCGCCGCACGCGACTGGCCCGCCTGGGCGCCGTTCGGCGATGCGGCCGCGCTCGAGCGCTGGGAGGCGCTCGAGGGCGAGAGTTACCGCGGCGCGGTCCGTGCATTCGGATTCGCCGCGCCGACGGTCGCCTCGTTCGTCACCGACTACGGCGTCGCGCCGGAGCGCGCGGTCGCGGTGGGCGCGGCTGGGCGCTACGAAACCGTCGGCGCGGCGCGGGCCTACGGCTCGCGCCGAATCGTCTTCAACGGCTCCGACTTCGCGCGCAAGGGTGGTGATCTCGCGCTCGCGGCGTTCCGGCTCGTTCGCGACCGCGTACCCGATGCAGCGCTCGTCGTCGTCGGCACGGGCGCGTTGCCTGCCGAGCCCGGCGTCGAGGCGTGCGGCCCCGTGCCGCGCGCCGAGGTCTTCGCGCTGCTCGACGGCGCGGACGTCGTGCTCGCACCCGCCCGGGCGGACATGCTGCCGGGCTTCGTCAGCGAGGCGATGAGTCGCGGCTGCGTCCCGGTGGTCTCCGATCGCCCCGGCGTCGCGGACGCCGTCCGCGACGGCGAGGAGGGCTTCGTCGTGCCGCTCGAGGCGACCGCGATCGCCGCCGCAGTGATGCGCGTGCTCGACGATCCGGGGCTCGCCGCGCGGCTCGGCTCCGGCGCGCGCGCGCGCGTCGAACGCGACTGGAACTGGACCGCGGTTGCCGCGAAGATCGCAACCGAGCTCGAGGCGGCAACTCCGCTCGGCCGAAAAACGTCGTAGGGAGTCATGTACGGCGGCGGTCCCCCGAGTCACTTGATGTACTCGGCGATGTTCAATCCGGAGAAGCCGCAGGTTCGCCGGTCGATCGACTGGCGGCGGCTCGGCGCGTTCTTCAACCCCTATCGCCTGCACGAGGCGACGGTCTTCGGCTGCATCCTCATCGGCTCGGCACTCGGCCTCGCGCCGCCGCTCCTAACGCGCAACCTCATCGACTCGGCGCTCGGCCGCCACGATCCGCGGCTGCTGCTCCTCGACGTCGGCGGCATGGTGCTCTCGGCGCTCCTTGCCGCGCTCATCTCCGTGTATCAGGGCTACCTGAACTCGATCGTCGGCGAGGGCATCATGCGCGACATCCGCACGCGCCTCGTCTCGCATCTGCATCGGCTGCCGATCTCGTTCTTCACCACTACGAAGACGGGCGAGATCATGAATCGCGTTTCGAGCGACGTCGACAACGTCGATAACGTCGTGACGGGCACGCTCGTGACGATCGTGACCAACGTCGCGACGATCGTGACGACCGTCGTGACGATGTTCGTGCTCGATTGGCGGCTGTCGCTGCTCGCGCTCGCCGTCGTGCCGCTGATGATCGTGCCGCTCGGCCCCGTCGGCCGCCGGATGTACGCCGTGCGCAAGCAAACGCGCGAGAAGCGCGACGAGATCGAAAGCATCACGCAGGAGACGCTCTCGATCAGCGGCATCACGCTCATCAAATCGTTCGTTCGCGAACCATTCGAGCGCGAGCGCTTCCTCGGCGTTTCGACATCGCTGATGGCGCTCGAGATCAAGCTCGCGATGGTCGGCCGCTGGTTCGTCGCCGCGATCGCCGCGATGGTCGTCATCGGGCCCGCGCTCGTCTGGCTCGGCGGTGGCGAGCTCGCGCTGCACGCGGCGATCTCGATCGGCACGATCGTCGCGTTCGTCGCGCTACTCGGGCGGCTCTACGGGCCGGCATCGACCCTCGCCGGCGTGCAGATCCAGGTCGTCGGCGCGCTCGCCGTGTTCGAACGCATCTTCGAGTATCTCGACACGCCCGCGGAGCCCGAGGGCGCGGCGTCGCTCGATCGTGCCGACGGCGACATCCGCTTCGAAGACGTGCACTTCGGCTACGGCCCCGACCGCGAGATCTTGCGCGGCATCGATCTCCACGTGGCGCCCGGCCAGGTCGCGGCGTTCGTTGGGCCCTCGGGGGCGGGCAAGACGACGATCACCCAGCTCGTGCCGCGCTTCTACGATCCGCAGCGCGGCGTCGTGCGCGTCGACGGCCGCGACGTGCGTGAGCTCGAGCTCGCGTCGCTGCGCGCGCACATCGGCATCGTCACGCAGGAGACTTATCTCTTCCACGACACGATCGCGAACAACATCCGGTACGGCGATCATGCCGCGACGCAGGCCGATCTCGAGGCCGCCGCGCGCGCGGCGAACATCCACGGCTTCATCGCCGGGCTGCCCGAGGGGTACGACACCGTCGTCGGCGAGCGCGGCCACAAGCTCTCCGGCGGCGAACGCCAACGCCTCGCGATCGCGCGCGTGCTGCTCAAGGACCCGAAGATCTTGATCCTCGACGAGGCGACGAGCGCGCTCGATTCCGAGAACGAGGCGCTCATCCAAGCGGCATTCGACAAGGCGATGCGCGGCCGCACGAGCCTCGTCATCGCGCATCGGCTCTCGACGATCCTCGCGGCCGACACGATCTTCGTCGTCGATGCGGGACGCATCGTCGAGCGCGGCACGCACCGCGAGCTCCTGGCACGGGACGGCACGTACGCGCGGCTCTACCGGACGCAGTTCGAGCGCGGCGACGTCCGGTTGGATTTCGAGCCGGCGCTACCGGCCTCATGAACGCCTGGAGCGCGGTCGCGCCGGCGCGCGTCGTCCGGAGCGACGGCCTCGTCGTCGACGGCATCGTCAAGAACTTCGGGGGCCGGCGCGCCGTCGACGGGCTGACGTTCGCGCTCGCGCGCGGGACGGTGCTCGGGCTCCTTGGTCCCAACGGCGCCGGGAAGACGACGTCGCTGCTGTGCCTGTGCGGCCTGATGCGGCCCGACGGCGGCACGATCTCGCTCGCGGGCGAGCGTCTGGGCGCCGATCGCGGTCACGCGATCTCGCTCATCCCGGAGACGCCAGAGGTCTACCCGATGCTCACGGTTTGGGAGCACTTGGCGTTCGTCGCCGCGAGCGCGCGGCTCGCGACCGGCTGGGAAGCGCGCGGCAACGAGCTCCTCGAACGGTTCGGCATCGCGGGCGAGCGCGACGCCCTCGGTCACTCGCTCTCGAAAGGTATGCGCCAGAAGACGCTGATCGCCGCGACGGTGCTCGCCGACGCGCCGGTCTTACTGCTGGACGAACCGATGATCGGGCTCGATCCGCGCGGCCAGCGCGAGCTGCGCGAGCTCCTGCGCGGTCTCGCGCGCGGCGGGACCACGATCGTCGTGAGCACGCACCTCATCGAATCTGCGGAGCTGCTCTGCGATCGCGTCGCGATCCTCAAGGCGGGTCGGATGATGGCCGAGGGCGCGATCACCGACTTGCGTGCTGACGACAACCGGGGGCTGACGCTCGAGGAGCTCTTCCTCGACATCACGGCCTGATGCTCGCGCTCGCCCGGCTCGAATGGTGGTATCTGCGCCATCAGGCGGGGACGATCCGCCGGCAGCCGGCGCGGGCGCTCATCTGGGTCGGGTACCTGGCCTTCGTCGGGTTCGCGCTCGGACACCGGTTCACGGGCACGGGCCATGCGGCACCGGCGGTGCTAACGACGACGACAGTGCATGCGCTGGCCGGCCCCGTCGCGACCGCGATCGGCGGCATTGTGCTCGCCTTCGCGGGCGCGACGATCGTCGGCGCGGCGGGTGGCCGGGCCGCGGGTTTCCGGTCGACGGCCGAGGCCGTGATGTTCTCAAACGCGGGCATCCGGCCGCTGACGATCGCGACCTGGTTGCAGTTGCGCGCGCTCGGGCTGCGCTCGGTGCGCCTCATGGCCTCGATCGTCTATTTCGTCGCGCTCGTCGCGCCGGTGCACGGGCCGACCGCCACGGTTGGGCTCGTGCTGCGCTGCGCGCTCGTCGTCGTCGCCGTCGTCGGCCTCACGCTCCCCGCTTTTCTCTGGTCACGCACGGTCGTCGTGCGGCGCGCGCTCGAGATCGCCGGCTGGTTCGCGATTGCCGACGGTATCGGGTCGCTCGTTACGGCTTTCGTCGAGCCCGCCGCCTACGCCGGCGTCGTCCGGCTGGGCCTCGATCCCGGCGAGACGATCCGCGCGCTCCTGGCCGGCGCGCCGCTCGTGTACGCGATCCCGGCACTGATCATCGTCATCGAGATCGCGCTCGTCCGCGCGACGGCGGGCGACGCGCTGCCCGAGCTCTACGCGGCGAGCCTGCGCGCGAACGTCGCGCTAACCGCCCGTCACGCGAGCGCGGATGCGAGCCACGTTCGGCCGGGCGGGCGCGTTCGGGTGCCCGGCGGAGCGGCGGCGATCGTCTGGAAGGAGTGGGCGGCCCTGCGGCACCAGCGCCGCGCGCTGCAAACGGCGATCGCGATTGCGCTCGGCGCGCTCGGCACGGGCTACGTCGCCGGCGCCGTTGCCATTCGGACGAACGATCCCACGTTTCCCGCGCTCTGCGGTACGCTCGAGTTGCTCATCGCCCTGCTCTTCGCGCCGCTCGGGGCCTCGCAGCGCCTCGCGCTCGAGCTCGGCCAGCCGCTGTTCTGGCTCGGCCGCGCGCCACTGCGGACACGCATCGGCATGTGGGCGGTCGGCTTCGGCTGGCGGGGCGCGCTGACGCTGGGACTCGTGCAGTTCGGCATCGCGCTCGCCTGGGGCCGGCCGCTCGTGGCGACCGCCGCGCTGCTCGGCACGGCGGTCGCGTACGGCTCGCTCGTGGCCTTCGGAGTCGGCCTCTTCGCCCTGTTCCCCGCACCCATCGACGCGCGTGGTCCGCTCGCGCTGCTCCGACTCGCCGCGACCGGGGTCTACCTCATTCCGGCAGCCGTCGTCACCGCGCTCGTCTTCGCCCTGCGCGGACCCGATGTGCTCGCAATCGGCCTCGGCGTCGCGACCTTGGGCTGCGAGGGCTGGGCGACGATCGCGCTCGCCACCCTGCGCTTCGAGCAGCGCGGCGCGACTTTCGCCGCACTCGGCCGAGCGCGGTAACGTTCTGCGCTCCCGCTGCGTTCGGGGATCAACCGGGTGCTCTCACCAGCCGCGGTGATTTCGTCATGAAGGAGGTTTATCTATGAAGCAGATGTTCGCAGCGCTCGTCGCGGCGGCGCTTCTCTCGGCTCCGGCCGTCGCGAAGCCCATGCACGCCCATCATGCGATGAAGGCCGGCAAGCCCGCCCATCACATGCACAAGACCATGTCGAAGAAGCACAAGCATGCCACGAAGCACGGCATGATGAAGCACAAGAAGTAAATCCCGCTCTTATTCCAAAGGCGTGCCGTTCGGCACGCCTTTTTTTTAGCCGCCGACGCCGACGGCCTGGCGGCCGAGGAGCGGCGGGATGAGGTGCCCCGCTGCGAACGAGACAGCGAAGACGATCGAGCCGAACGCGACGATCTCGAGTCCCTTGCGCACGGGCGATCGGCCGCTGAGCTTCCCGGAATACGCGCCGATCGCGAAGAGCGCGATCGCCGCGAGGGCAAAGGCGACGTAGCGCGCGGCGTCGATCGGCATCGGCAGCAGATACGGCAGGACCGGGCAGAACGCCCCGATCGCAAACGAGCTCATCATCGCGATCGCCGAGCGGAGCCCGCCGCCCTCGGCCTCGCGCAAGTCGATGCCGAACTCGTCGCGCACCATCTCGTGCAGCCAGATCTCCGGATTCTTCTCGAGCCGCCGACAGATCATCTCGGCCTCATCGTCGGTGAAGCCCTTGAGCCGGTAGAACTCGAGCTGCTCCTGGAACTCTTCCTCCGGCTTCTCGAGCATCTCGCGACGTTCGAGCTCGATCGCGCTTGCGACGACCTCGCGCTCGGACTTGCCGCCGACGAACTCACCGACGCCCATCGAGAGCGCGCCGACGAGGAGTGACAGGAGCCCCGTGAGCAGGATCGTCCCGCGATCCTGCGCGGCCGTGCCGACGCCCGTGACGATGCCAAGCGTCGTGAGAATGCCGTCCTGCGCGCCGAAGACGATCTCCCGAATGCCGCGCTGCTCTTCGAGCCGCTGGCGCTCGTGCGTATCGGGAATGCGCGCGGCATGCCGGCCGCGGTTGACGATCCACGCGACCCGATTGTCGATGACGACGCCGTCGGAATTGCGCTGTTGGATCATGCAGGGGACCTTCATGCGCGTTCGCCTGGCAGGCCTTCCGAAATTAAAAATTAGGAGGACCAAAGTGATTCGACGGCGACGGCTATTGCGACTGACGTCGCGAAGGCTCGCGCGATGAGCGATGACGAGCTGCAAAATCCCATCGTGGCGCTGGCGAGCCGGATCAAGGCGCGGCGCGATCTCGCAAGCGCGATCGCCTCCGCGACGACCGACGGCGCGCCGCTCGCACCCACGGCGAACGAGACGACGGAGGCGGCGCTCCGGCGGTTCTCGACGTCGCTCGCGATCGGCAGCAAGCGGCTCAGCTCGATCCTCGGCCCGGGGGTTCTCCGGCATCTCACGCTCGAGGCGCCGTTTCGCGTTCGCCTGCGGATGGCCGAGCGGCGGCTCGCCTTTGACCTCGACGCGACGCGCGAGCTCGTCGTCGTGCGCGGCCTCGAGCTCGACGGCGATTACCAGTTCGATCACGGCAGCGCCGAGCCCGCGCTGATGAATCTCTCGCTGCTCTCGACGGAGGCCGGCTACGGGACGGCCCTCACTCCGGCGCGGGCGCTCGAACTGCTCGCGCGCGACGCGGAGCTGCCGCGGCCCGCGCACCTCGACGAGGGGCCGCTGCGCTTCTGAGCTTGGCTTTGCGCGCGAGGTACCGCGCGACGATCGGGGCGCTCGGACAGAGCGCGTTGACCGGGCACGCGTCGCAGAGCGGCGTCGGCGCCTTGCAGATGGTACGGCCGTGAAGAATCAGCCAGTGATGCGCGTGGCGCAGCTTCGCCGCCGGTACGAGCGCAACGACGTCGGTCTCGACGCGCCGCGGCGTCGTGCCGAGCGTGAGTCCGAGGCGTCGCGAGACGCGGAAGACGTGCGTGTCGACGGCGAAGGCTTCGCCCGCGAACGCGACCGACATCACGACGCTCGCCGTCTTACGGCCGACGCCTGCGAGCGCCTCGAGCGCGGCGCGATCGCGCGGCACGGTGCCGCCATGCTCGGCGACGAGCGCGCGCGCGCAGGCGATCACGTTCTTCGCCTTCATCCGAAAGAAGCCGCACGACTTCACGAGCGATTCGACATCGCTCTGCTCGGCCGCCGCGAGCGCCGCGGCGTCGGGATAGCGCGCGAAGAGCGCGGGCGTCGTGAGGTTCACGCGCGCGTCCGTGCACTGCGCGCTCAGGATGACGGCGATCAGCAACTCGAAGGGCGTCGTGTAGTCGAGCGCCGTCTTGGGATCGGGGTGCAGCGCCTCGAGGATCGCGAGTTCGTCGATCGCGACGGCGCGCGCGACGCGGCGCTTCGGGAACGGGATCGTCGGCGCGTTCGGCGAGGCCGCGGGCGCGCGCGCGGGAACGGGAACGGGTTCTGATGCGGGAACGGTGTCGGACACGATGGCCGCCTTCAAGAAAACGACCGATCCGACCGTTCCGCCCGGGCAGACGATCGCCTCGGGCTTCCCGGTCCTCCACGTCGGAGACGTGCCGCGCTTCGATCCGGCGACGTGGCGCTTGAAGTTCTACGGGCTCGTGGCCGCGCCGTTCGAGCTGACCTGGGACGAGTTGCGCGCCGAGCCGACGGTCGAGTGGCGCGGCGACATCCACTGCGTGACGCGCTGGAGCAAGCGCGACACGAGCTGGCGTGGCGTCCCCTTCGCACGGCTCGTCGCGCGCGCAAAGCCATTACCCGACGCGAAGTTCGTCGTGCAGCACGCGGCCAACGACTACACGACGAACCTGCCGATCGCGGCGATGCTCGGCGACGACGTGTTACTCGCGACCGAGTTCGACGGCGAGCCGCTCGAGCCGATCCACGGCGGCCCCGTGCGCGCGTTCGTGCCGAAGCTCTATTTCTGGAAGTCCGCGAAGTGGATCCTCGGCTTCGAATTCATCGCGAACGACCGGCCGGGGTTTTGGGAGAAGCGCGGCTACCACAACGAGGGCGATCCGTGGAAGGAAGAGCGGTACGCCGATATTCCGAGCTGGTTCGGCTAACGCGAGCGTACGCGGCCGACGTGACGCCTCTCCGGCCGTTCTTCCTCGCCCGTGGCGAGACGAATGGTGCCGTCCGTGAGTTCGACGATGCCGTCGCGCGCGAGCGCAGCGATCGTCGCTTCGATCGCGACGCCGTCGTGATGCGCGAGCCTCGCGCCCAAGTCGGCGACGAGCACGAGCGCGGAGATGCGCTCGTTCGGCGCGAGCTCGCGGAGCCGGTCCACGATGCGGCCGCGCGCGAAGCGCCGCGACGCCTCGAACGGCAACTTCGCCTGCGGCGATCGTACGGGCGCGTACGCGGCCGAGCGCGCCGCCAGCATTGCCCCGTCGATCGGTGCGGCGGCGCACGTCCGCAGGAGCGGACACAGCAGGCACTTGGGTGCGCGCGCCGTGCAGATCGTCGCGCCGAGATCCATGAGCGCGGAGTTGAACGCGAACGCTCGCCCGGCCGGGAGCAGCTCGCGCGCGCTCACCGCGAGCCGTGCGTCGCTGGCGAGCGGCGGCCATTCGACGCCGAGCGTCACGCGGTGCGCGATGCGCCGGACGTTCGTGTCGAAGGCGATCGTATCGACGTCGAAAGCGAATGCCGAGATTGCGGCCGCCGTGTACGGCCCGACGCCGGGAAGCTCGCGCAATTCGGCTTCGGTGCGAGGCAACTCGCCGCCGTGCGCGACGACCGCGCGCGCGAGCTCGTGCAGCCGGACGGCGCGCGAGTTATAGCCGAGCCCGCGCCAAGCGCGCACGACCTCGTCGCGCGATGCCGCCGCGAGCGCCGCGAACGTCGGCCAACGACCGACGAACGCCTCGAAGAGCGGCACGACGCGCGCGACCTGCGTCTGCTGCAGCATGAATTCGCTCACGACGATCCGATACGGTGCGCGGTCGCGCCGCCACGGTAACGAGTCGCGTCCGCCGCGTGCGAACCACGCGAGCAATGCCGAGGTGATCGTCTCCTCGCGCGAGCTCGACCGAATCGCCCGTACGTCGGTTTCCGCGCGTCACGTCCATCTCAAGCGGTGCGGTTGTGGGTGCGCGATTTCTCGCGACCGGAAAGCGGGGCCTCGTTGCCGCACCGCCGCGCGGCCCGCTAGTGAGCGAAGCCGCCGTCGCCCTGCTTGATGTGATTGGTCGCCTCGACGTGCACCGTGTCGTCCACGAAGATCCTAAAGATCTTCGTCGCCGGGATCGTCGCGTCGCGGCCCTTGATCCAGTTGTGCGCGAAGAGACCGACCGGGCCAAGCAGCGCGTACGAGGCGATCGTCGCGGTCGAGGCGGCGCCCTTTTTCTGCTCGCCCTCCTCGGTCTTGCCGGTCGACGAGACTTTGACTTTCTCGCCGTCGACGGCATAGACGTAATCGAACTGCAAGCCGAGCTTCCCGGAGTGACCGTTGCTGCCGGCGCCCTGGACGTCAGCGACTTCGCCGATGCCCTGCGCGCCCGACGGGATGACGAGCCATCCCCCAGGATCGCGCACGTCGTTCGCGACCGTGAACGAGAAGCGATCGCCCGGCTTCGCCGATGACGACGTCATCTCATCGGTGAGATGGATCTCGAGCGGCGTCCCGCCCGGAATCAGAACGCTCGCGGCCCCAGCCGGAAGCGCGGCGGCGAGCACGGCGATCGAGACGACGAACGAAGCGGAGGCAGCACGCATCAAACTATCCTTACGGGCAACGCACGAATCTGCGAGCGATGAGGTAGCGCTCGAGCTAACTCTACGGAGCGCAGATGAACGAAATGTGAACCGATTGTGAGCGAACCGGAAAGGTCGGCGGCACGGCGAACCCTTCAGAAGATGGAAACGACCTCACCCGAGCGCGTCGACGCGATCGTCATCGGCGCGGGACCGGGCGGCTACCACGCGGCGATTCGGCTCGCGCAGCTCGGCAAGAGCGTCGTTTGCCTCGACCGCGACGAGGTCGGCGGCGTCTGCCTGAACTGGGGCTGCATCCCGACGAAGGCGCTCCTGCACGTCGGTGAGGTCGCGCGCCAGATCCGCGAGGCGGGCGAGATCGGCATCGGTGTCGCCGCACCCGAGATCGACCGGGCGGGCGTCGAGCGCTTCGCGCAATCCGCGGTCGACGCGAACGTCGGCGGCGTCAGGACGCTCTTCAAGGCGAACGGCGTGCGCTTTGAGTACGGCGAGGCGCGCTTCGTCTCGCCGACGCGCGTCGCGCTGCGCCGCCGCGACGGCGGCGAATCGAGCTTCGAGGCCTCGCTCGGCGTCGTGATCGCGACCGGCAGCGCGCCGATGGCCGTGCCCGGCTGGGAACGCGACGGCGAGCGCATCCTCAACTCCGACGACGCCGTCCGATTGCGCGCGATCCCGAAACGCTTGCTCGTCATCGGCGGCGGCGTGATCGGCCTCGAGTTCGCGACGGTCTACACGCGCCTCGGGAGCACGGTCCTCGTCGTCGAGCAGGCGCCGAATCTGCTCATCGGCACCGATCTCGAGATCTCCAAGACGCTCGGCCGGATCCTCACGAAACAGGGCATCGGGATCTTGCTCGGGACGAAGGTCGCCGCGCTCGAGACGACGCCGACCGGCGTCCGCGCGACGATCGCGAACGACGTCCGCGAATTCGACGCGGCACTCGTCGCCGTCGGCCGGCGGCCCGTCACGGACGGGCTCGGGCTCGACGCCGCCGGGCTGCAGACCGACGCGCGTGGCTACATTCTCGTCGACGCGCAGCGCCGTACCGCACGACCGGGCATCTTCGCGATCGGCGACGTCACCTCACAGCCGTTGCTCGCGCACAAGGCGATGAAAGAAGGGCTCGTGGCCGCCGAGGCGATGAGCGGCGATCGCTCCGCCGCCTTCGACCCGATCGCAATCCCGAACTGCGTCTACACCGATCCCGAAGTCGCGACGGTCGGTCTCTCGGAAGAGGAGGCTCGCGCGGCGGGCTACGAGCTCCGGATCGGAAAATTTCCGCTCGCGGCGAGCGGCCGGGCGCGGACGATGAACGCGACCGACGGCCTCGTGAAGCTCGTCGCCGACGCGAAAACCGACCGACTCCTGGGAATGCACATCGTCGCGCCGCAGGCGGAATCGCTCATCGGCGAGGGCATCATCGCCCTCGAGATGGGCGCGACGCTCGAGGACATCGCCCTCTCGATCCACCCCCACCCGACGCTCACCGAGGCGATCGGCGACGCGGCCGAAGCCGCGCACGGGAAAGCGATCCATCTCGTCAACGCCAAGCCGAAGGCCGCCGGGCCCGCAACCGTGCAGGTCGAGCCGGTGCTCGCGGGGTGACGGTCCTGCGGCTCGGCCGCCGGCCATACCGCGAGGTCCTCGCGCTGCAGCGCGCGGCGCATGCGGCGCTCGTCGCGGGCGACGGCCCGGAGACGCTCGTGGTCTGCGAGCACGAGCCGACGATCACGCTCGGCCGCGCCGCAAAACCCGAGCATGTCCTCGCGAGCCCCGAACGCCTCGCCGCGCGCGGGATCGACGTCGTGCGCGTGGAGCGCGGCGGCGACGCGACGTACCACGGGCCGGGCCAGCTCGTCGCCTATCCGATCCTACGGCTCCAAAGCTTTCGCGATGTCGTGCCCGTCGTCGGCGCGCTCGAGCGCGCGGCGATCGCGACGTGCGCGGCATTCGGCGTCGTCGCCGGCACGCGCCGCGAGCACCGCGGTGCGTACGTGGGCGACGATGCGATCGCCGCCGTCGGGCTCGCGGTGCGCGGGCTCGCGACGCTGCACGGCATCGCGCTCGACGTCGCGGTACCGGCGCACGCCGAGGCGACGATCGTCCCGTGCGGCATGCCGGCGTTCGGCACCGTCTCGCTCGCGCGCGCGAGCGGTCGGCGGCTCGACGTGGCGGAGGTCGAGCCCATCTTCGTGCGCGAGCTCCTCTCGGCGCTCGAGCGGGCTGCCGGCGACACGCTCTCGAGCGCCGCATGATCGAGCCGCTGGCCGCGCCGGTCCCGCCGCGGCCGCCGTGGCTAAAAGCGCGGCTACCGATCGGCGCGGCGTACGAGACGTTGCGCGCCGATGTCCGGGCAGCCGGACTCAACACCGTCTGCGAGGAGGCGCGCTGCCCAAACCTCGGCGAGTGCTGGGGCCGTGGGACCGCGACGATCATGATCCTCGGCGAGACGTGCACGCGCGCGTGCCGCTTCTGTAACGTGAAGACCGGAAGCCCGCGCGGCGAGGTTGATTGGGCCGAGCCGATGCGCGTCGCGGCGGCGGTGACGAAGCTCGGTTGGCGCTATCTCGTCGTGACGTCGGTCGACCGCGACGATCTCGCCGACGGCGGCGCGGCGGTCTTCGCGAGCACGATCCGCGCGATCCGCCGCGAGTCCGGTGCCAGGATCGAAGTCCTCACGGGCGACTTCGCGGGCGACGCGGCCGCGCTCGACGTCGTGCTCGCGGCCGAACCCGACGTCTTCGCGCACAACCTCGAGACCGTCGACCGGCTGCAGGCGACGGTCCGCGACCGCCGCGCGTCGACGGCTCGCTCGCTCGCCGTCCTCGAGCGCGCGAAACACTCGGGCCGCGCGCGCTTCACGAAGACGTCGCTGATGGTCGGCCTCGGCGAGACCGAGGCCGAGGTGCTCGCGACGATGGACGCCGCGCGCGCCGCCGGGGTCGACGTCTTCACGCTCGGCCAGTACCTGCGGCCGAGCGCGCGACATCTGCCCGTCGTCGAATACATCGCGCCGCAGGCTTTCGAGCGCATGCGCGTCGCAGCTGTCGCACGCGGCTTCCGTCACGTCGTCGCGAGCCCGCTCTCCCGGAGTTCCTATCACGCAGAAGGTGCCTTCCCCGGCTGAACCCGCTACGGTCGCAGGTGCGGGCGAGCTCGACGGCTTGCCGCCAGGTCGCCGCCGCATCGCCTACCTCGCGCTCGCGACGGCGACGACGATGGCCGTCCTCGACGGCACGATCGCGAACACGGCCCTGCCGACGATCGCGCGCGAGCTCCACGCGTCGCCGACGAGCTCGATCTGGGTCGTCAACGGCTTCCAACTCGCGGTCACCGCCGCGCTGTTGCCGCTGGCCTCGCTCGGCACGATCCACGGCGCCGCCCGCGTCTATCGCGTCGGGGTCATCGCGTTCATCGTCGCGTCGCTCGCGTGCGCGCTCTCGCGCTCGCTGCCGGTGCTCGTCGCCGCGCGCGTGCTGCAGGGCTTCGGAGCGGCGGGAATCATGGCGATCGCGCCCGCGATTATGCGCGACATCTTCCCGAAGAAGCAACTCGGGCGGGCGCTCGGGATCAACGCGCTCGTCGTCGCGACCAGCTCGGCCGCTGGGCCGACGCTCGGCGGCTTCGTCCTCGCCGTCGCGCACTGGTCGTGGATCTTTGCGCTCAACGTCCCGATCGGGCTCGTCAACATCGCGCTCAACCGCACGCTCCCGAGCGACACGCCGCGCGGCGGGAGGCTCGATCTGCCGAGCGTCGTGACGAGCGCGGCCGGCCTGTCGCTCGCGATCTGGGCGCTCGACGGATTCTCCCGCCAAGAGCCACCGTGGTCGATCGGCGTCCGGCTCGCCGTCGCGGCCGTCGCGCTCGTGTGGTTCGTGCGCCGGCAGTTCGTGCACCCGAAGCCGATGGTCGATCTCGATCTCTTCGGGATCCAGGCGTTCTCCGCTGCCGCGGGCGCCTCGTGGCTGACGTTCATCTCGCAGGGCCTCGCCTACGTCGCGCTCCCGTTCTACTTTCAGGAATCGCTCGGCCGCTCGCCGCTCGAGTCGGGCCTGCTGCTCACGTCGTGGCCACTCGCGATCGCCGTCGTCGCGCCCGTCGCGGGGCGGCTCGCCGACCGCTATCCGCCCGCGGTGCTCGCGACGATCGGCCTCGCGATCTACAGCTGCGGGCTCGCGTTCTATGCGACGTTGCCGCCGGATGCGGGCACGCTCGGCATCGTGCTGCGCGGCGTCGCCTGCGGCGTCGGCTTCGGCTTCTTTCAGTCACCGAACAATCGCGAATTCATCGGCAGCGCACCCCGCGCGAAGACGCCGAGCGCTTCGGGCCTGCTCGCGATCGTCCGGGTCAGCGGCCAGACGCTCGGCGCGACGCTCGTGGCAATCGTCTTTGGTGCCTTCGGCGCGGAATTCGTGCATGGACACGCGGTCGGCGAGCGAATTGCGCGCGCCGTCCCGCTCACCCTCTGGATCGCGTGCGCCGCCGCCGTCGGCGCGACCGTCGTGAGCGCCTTGCGACTGCGGCCACGCTCGCTCGTGACGCCGGAAGCGTGAGAATGTGTGCATGACCACGCCCGATGCCGAGAAGGCTTATTCGGCGCAATGTGCGGGCTGCGCGACCCGATAGTAGGGAGGAGCAATCGCCACTCCACTGAGGCACCTGATGACCTTCGTCTCCTCTGTCGCAGCCTTCGGGCGACATCCCAATACGGGCGTTCTACGCTCCCTCGTCGACGGGCCGCGGCGCTTCAGCGAGCTCGTCGAAGCGTGCCGCCTCACGAACGAGGTCGATCTCGGTGCGTCCGTGCGCGAGCTCGACGCGGCGGGACTCCTGACGCGGCGCGTCGATCCGGGGCCGCCGTTACGTGTGCTCTACGAACTCACAACCGCCGGGCGCGAGCTCGCGCCCGCCCTCGTCGCCCTGGCCGCGTGGGCCGATGAGCGCGACCCGCGGCCGGATCCCCTCGCGCGCTGGCGCCACGCCTAACCGTTAGGCGTAGACGCCGCGCGCCTTCATCGACCGCACGACGCGGTCGATCGCGAGCATGTACGCGGCAGTCCGCAACGGCACGGCGTGCCGCGCGGCGAGTGCGCCGACCGTTTCGAAGTTCGCGTGCAAGACGTCCGCGAGCCGGTCGTTGACCTCGGATTCGCGCCAAGCATAGCCCGCGCGATTCTGCGCCCACTCGAAGTAGGAGACGGTCACGCCGCCGGCATTGGCGACGATATCGGGAATGACCACGATGCCGCGCTCGTTGAAACGGTGGTCCGCCTCGGGTGTCGTCGGGCCGTTCGCACCCTCGACGATGAGCTTCGCCTGCACGCGATCCGCGTTGCCGGCGTGGAGCTGCTTCTCAAGCGCGGCGGGCACGAGGACGTCGCACGAGATCTCGAGCAGCGCCTCGTTCGTGATCCGGTCGCCGCCGCGGTAGCCCTCGAGCGACTCGTGTTCCTGCGCATACGCGATCGCGCCCGCGACGTCGAGCCCGCGCTCGTCGCAATAAGCACCCGAGACGTCGGAGATCGCGACGACGCGAGCGCCGGCGGCGACGAACATCGCGGCGGCGACCGAACCGACGTTGCCGAAGCCCTGGATGGCGATGCGGGCGCCCGCCGCGTCGATGCCCATGCGCCGCATCTGGGCGAGCGCGACGAGCGAGACGCCCCGGCCCGTCGCCTCGACGCGACCCTGCGACCCGCCGATCTCGAGCGGTTTCCCCGTGACGACGTCGGGCGAATGGCGCCGGGCATGCATCGAGTACGTGTCCATGAACCAGGCCATGATCTGTGGCGTCGTGCCGACATCGGGCGCCGGGACGTCCTTATCGGGGCCGACGACCTCGACGAGCTCGGCCGCGTAGCGGCGCGTGATGCGCTCGAGTTCGCCCGGCGAAAGCGTCGTCGGATCGCACGTGACGCCGCCCTTGCCGCCGCCGAACGGCAAGTCGACGACCGCGCACTTCCACGTCATCCAGAACGCCAGCGCCGTCACCTCGTCGAGCGTGACGCCGGGATGGAAGCGGATCCCGCCCTTCGCGGGCCCGCGCGCGAAGTTGTACTGCACGCGGTAGCCGGTAAAGACCTCGAGCTCGCCCGAGTCGCGCTGGAACGGAATCGAGAAGATGATCTGCCGCGAGGGGCTCGTGAGCACGCGCCGCACGCCGGGATCGAGGTCGAGCAGGAGGGCCGCCTCGTCGAAATACGCGATCGCATCCCCGAAAACGGAGGCCGCCGCAGCAGGTCCGGCGGTAATGACGGGCGAGGAGTCAAGCGAACTCGGCACGCCGACCTTTTAAAAACCCGGCTCGGCAGTCCTACGAACGATCAGCGGACACCTGTGCTGGTGCCACATCTGGATAACGAATGACCGCCATCCGCGGACACTCGGTCAGACGTTGAAGCGGAAGTTGACGACGTCGCCCTCGCGCATGGCGTACTCCTTGCCTTCGCTGCGGAGCAGCCCGGCCGACTTGATCGCTTCCATCGTACGGAGCCGCTCGTAGTCGGCGTACGTCACGATCTCGGCGCGGATGAAGCCGCGCTCGATGTCCGAGTGGATCTTGCCCGCCGCCTGCGGCGCCCGCGTCCCGACGTCGATCGTCCACGCGCGGACCTCCTGCTCACCGGCGGTGAGGAACGTCATGAGCCCGAGCAGCTCGTAGGCGCCGAGGATCAGCCGGTCGAGGCCGCTGCGCTCGATGCCGAGCTCCTCGCGGAACGTCTTGGCCTCGGCCTCGTCGAGCCCGGCGAGCTCGGCTTCGACCTGACCGCAGAATGCAATCGCCCGGCTGCCCTCGCGTTCGGCAAGCGCGAAGACGTCGCGCGCGAGCGGGCCCAGCTCTTCGATCTGCGCCTCGTCGACGTTGGCGACGTAGATCAGCGGTTTGACCGTGAGCAGGAAGCTCTCGCGGGCGAGCTCCGCCTCGAGCGAATTGTGCGGAAAGGTCCGCGCGGGCGTGCCGTCCTCGAGTGCCGCGCGCAGGCGCTTCGCGGCTTCGAGTGTCGGCGCGAGCTTGGGATTGACGCGCGCCTCACGCTCGAGCTTGTCGATGCGCTTGGCGATCGAAGAGAGATCGGCGAGCGCGAGCTCGATCGCGATGATCTCGATGTCGCGCAGCGGGTCGGGGCCGCCCTCGACATGCGTGACGTTCTCATCTTCGAAGCATCGCACGACCATCGCGATCGCGTCGGTCTCGCGGATGTGGCTTAAGAACGCGTTGCCGAGCCCTTCGCCCGAGCTCGCCCCGCGCACGAGCCCCGCGATGTCGACGAAGCGCATTGTCGCGGGCACGATCCGCCGCGCCGAGCAGATCTCGGAGAGCACGGCGAGCCGATCGTCGGGCACGGGGACCTCGCCGACGTTGGGCTCGATCGTCGCGAACGGGTAGTTCGCCGCGAGCGCCTGCGCCGAGCGCGTCAGCGCGTTGAAGATGGTCGATTTCCCGACGTTGGGAAGGCCGACGATACCGCATGAAAGTGCCAAGGCGACGCTCGCGGTTCGGGGATGGCAAGGAATCGACCTGGACGCGTAGGACTCCCAGAGATGCGGCAAATGAAGGTCGACAAGCTCGGCATCGACCTCCTGACCCACGATCCCGTGGTCATTCTCAAGGATCTCGAAGGCAAGCGTTTCTTACCGATCCTCATCGGGCCGTTCGAAGCGACCGCGATCGCGCTCGCCCTCGAGGGCACGACCGTGCCACGGCCGCTGTCCCACGATCTGATGCGCAATTTGCTCGAATCGCTCTCGGCGTCGCTCGAGCAAATCGTCATCCACGACATCAAGGACTCGACGTTCTTCGCGAAGCTGATCCTACGCAGCAACGGCGAGAGTCAGGAGATCGACGCGCGGCCCTCCGACGGCATCGCGCTCGCGTTGCGCATGCACGCGCCAATCTTCGTCTCCGACAAGATCGTGCTCGAGGAGAGCGTCGCCGATCGGAAATCCGAAGCCGAGGAGTCGCAGAAGTTCAAGAAGTTCATCGAGGAGCTGCGACCCAGCGACTTCAAAGAGTAGCGCCATGACAACGGAACGAGCCGAGATCGGCGTCTTCGGAGGCTCCGGCTTCTACGCGCTCCTCGAGAACGCGCGCGAGATCTGGATCGAGACGCCGTACGGCGCGCCGAGCGACCGGATCGCCGTCGGCGAGCTCGGCGGCAAGCGCGTCGCGTTTCTGCCGCGCCATGGCAAGGACCATCGTTTCCCGCCGCAGTCGATCAACTATCGCGCGAACCTGTGGGCGATGAAGGAACTCGGCGTCACGCGCATCGTCGGTCCGACGGCGTGCGGCTCGCTCAAGCAGAACGTCGCGCCGGGCGACATGGTCGTCGCCGATCAGGTGGTCGACCGCACGACGGGCCGCAAGGACACGTTCTACGACGGTCCGATCACGACGCATGTCGGCTTCGCCGATCCGTATTGCCCGCAGCTGCGGCCGATCGCGATCGACGCGCTGCGCTCGCTCGGCATCACGACGCACCCAACCGGGACCGTCGTCGTCATCCAGGGGCCGCGCTTCAGCACGCGCGCCGAGTCGAAGTGGTTTCAGGACGCGGGCTGGGAGGTCATCAACATGACCCAATATCCCGAATGCTATCTCGCGCGCGAGCTCGAGATCTGCTATGTCAACATCTCGCTCATCACCGATTACGACGTCGGCCTGCCGGGCGCGCAGCCCGTCTCGCACGAGGAAGTACTCGAGGTCTTCGCGCGCAATAACGAGCGCGTAAAAGACGCGATCGGCGCGATCGTCGCGGCGATTCCCGCCGAGCGATCGTGCGGCTGCGGCTCGGCGCTCGCGAGTGCGCGCGCATAGTGTCCCGGATATCGATGCGCGCAGAATTGCACGGCAATCGAAACGATGACGGACGGCGCAGCGGCGGAAACGCGCCGAGCGACCGTCATGCTCCGCAAGGGGCGGGACACTAAATGCGGCGCCGCGCTGCCACGCCGCCGATCGATCCGTCGATCTACGGCCGCGCCTTCGTCCTGCTCGGGAAAAACCCCGCGATCTGCCTTGGGCCGCTCCTCGCCTACGTCGCGCAAATCCTGATCTTCAAGGTTGCGCCCGTCAGTGGCGGCGGCGGCGGCGTGTTCGGCGGCGCGGCGACGAGCATCGTCGGGTATCTCGCGGAGATCGTCGGCTGGTTCGGCGTTGCCGTCGCCGTGATCGTCGGCAGCCACGCGTGGCGCAACGCCCGCGGCCGCGCATCGTTCGACGAGGCCTGGGACGAGGCGCGCGCGCGCGTCGCCGACATCTTCTGGGCGGCGATCGGTTTCGAGTTCGTCGTCTCGATCGCCGGCATCGTCGGGTCATTCGCGACGGGGATCGGGGCGATCGTGCTCACGGCCGTCGCGTACTTCTTCTTCCTGTACACCATCCCGGCGGCGGTCGTCGGCGGGACGCCCGGCGGCGCCGCGCTCAACGCGTCGCTCGAGACCGCACGGCGCGCGCCGCTACCGACGCTCGCCGTCACGGTGCTTTGGTTCATCGCCTTTCTTTTCGTACCGTCGTGGATGATCTCGCTGCTCACGCCCGTGCTGCTCGGCTCGACGATCTTCGCCTCGGCGATCGTCTCGTCGTTGCTGGTCGCGCTCGTCAAAGCCGTCGTCGCGGGCTACGTCGCGCTCGTGCTCGCCAAGACGTTCGAGGACGCGAGCTACGGCCGCCGCTGGGGCTAGCGCCGGCCGGCTGATCCCCTCGCTCGGCCTCGTCGCGAGCATCTCGGTCGCGGTCGGCAACATGGTCGGTCAGGGCGTGTACCTCAAGGGCCGCTCGATGATCTGCGAGCTCGGCGATCCGCATCTCTTCGTCGCCGTGTGGATCTTCGCGGGGCTGCTCTCGCTCGCGGGGGCGCTCTCGTACGCCGAGCTCGGCGCGATGATGCCGCAGACGGGCGGCGCGTACGTCTATCTCGGCCGCGCCTACGGCGCGCCCGCCGCGCGCGCGTTTGGCTGGGTGTCGTTCCTCGCGATCGCACCCGCATCGCTCGCCGCGCTCGCCGCGGGAACCGCGATCTTCTTCGGCGGCATTACCGGCGTGCCGGTCGGCGAGACGGTCGCTGCGCTTGGCCCGTTCCATCTCACGGGAATCACGCTCGTCGCGCTCGCGTTCCTCGGCGGCTTCGCGGCGCTCAATTGCGCGTCGACGCGACTCAACGGAGTGGTCGTTTCCGTGACGACGATCGTGAAGATCGCGACGCTCGTCGCGATCGCCGGCGCGGCGTATGCATTCGCACATCCCGCCTCGGGCGCGGCGGCGACGGCGACGAGCGCCTGCGGTCGCACGGCGCACGGGCTGCTGACGGGGATCGCGCCGGCGGTGCTCGGTGCGCTGTATGCGTACATCGGCTGGGCGTCGCTGCCGATGGTCGCATCGGAAGTGCTCCGGCCGCGGCGCACGTTGCCGATCGCGCTCGGCGCGAGCGTCGCGATCGTCATCGTGCTCTACGTCGCGGTGAACGCCGGGCTCGAGCGCGTGCTCGGCATCGACGCGATCCGCGCGCTGCCGACGTCGGTCGCGATCGGGCTCGCGGGCGGTCGCGCACTGCTCGGGGCGGGGGCCGATCGCGCGTTCGCCGCGGTACTCTTCATCTCGGCGGCCGCGACGCTGCACATCTCGATCCTCGCGAACGCGCGCGTGACGCTCGCGCTCGGTGAGGACGACGACGTCCGCGCGCTCGCACCGATCGCGCGCAACGGCTCGCCCGTCGCCGCGATCCTCTGGACGTGCGCCATTGCGGCGCTGCTGCTGACCGTCGCGGACTTCGATCGGATCAGCGACGGCTTCACGTTCGTTACGTGGCTCTTCGTCACGATCACGACGATCGGACTCTTCGTACTGCGTCGCCGCGAGCCGGACGCGCCGCGGCCCTATCGCACGTGGGGCTATCCGATCGTCCCGGCGGCCTTCGTCCTCGTCGGCGCGTGGCTCATCGTTGAATCGGCGCGCGAATCGCCGCTGGACTCAGCCGGCACGCTCGCGATCGTCGCGATCGCCGCCGCTATCAGCTTCGTGCGCGGCCGCGTGCGCGTCACGACATGACGATCCTGCAGCTCGCACGCAACGTCGCCGTCGCGATTGCGATCCTGCTCTCGGCCTTCGGACTCGCCGGCTTGCTCCCGAGCGCATTCGCCTGGCGGCGCTGCTCGAAGACGGCGTTCCTGGTCTCGGCGGGCGCCCAAGCCGGCCTCGGTGCGCGAGCATGGCGCCGCGGCGACGCGGGACCGTTCGCCGTCGCCTTACCGCTGCTCGCGACGCTCGGCATGTGCGTCTGGCTCCTCGAGCCGCAAGCGGTTGCCGCCGCCTATCTCGCGCCCGCCATCGACGCGGCGTTCATCGTGACGCTCCTCGTCGTCGGCTGGCGGATGCCGAGGACGGCCGGCGAGCTCATCGAAGAGCGGCTCGAGCGCGGCTTTGCCCGCGGTGGCGTGGGCAGTGGCGCCGCGATGATGGCGCGGGTCAGCGCCCTCGACGCGGGTGGCATCGCGTTCCTCTGTGGTGGCTGGCGTCGACCGCCGCCCGTGGGTATCGCGTATCACCGGCGCAACGATTGTGTGATTTTCCTCGCCCTCGCGATCGTCGCACTCGTGCCCGAGGCCTTCGTCATCGAGCTCTTCCTCGGCGGCAAGCCGTGGTGGTGGCACGCACTCGATCTCGGGCTGCATGCCTAACAGGTTGCGGAAAAAGCAATGCCGCTGGTGTCGATCTGGCGGGCTTTTTTCGCTATAATTGGAGCAGGTTTCCTCGATATCTTGAGGTAGCGGCTGATGCGGTCCGAAGATGTACAAAACA